>Ga0214164_1001944_pt1 | contig 11194 bp, 12 predicted proteins | sample TroBogepilimnion_13_FD_153003 | JGI IMG/M metagenome (GOLD analysis project Ga0214164, IMG submission 153003) | Freshwater microbial communities from Trout Bog Lake, WI - Practice 03JUN2009 epilimnion v4 | ecosystem: Environmental > Aquatic > Freshwater > Lake > Epilimnion/Euphotic zone ...
AGCCACAGGCGCAGTTTCCGTAGTAGGAACAAGCGGAGCAACCTTCTATATTACTGGTGTTCAACTAGAATTAGGTTCTTATGCTACTGGATTTGAATTTGAATTTTATTCTTCACTTTTAAGCAAATGCCAACGTTATTATTATTCTGTAAATTCATCGCAATATAACAATACAGGATTAACATTGGCTATGGCAACTGGGTCAACAACTCCAGCATCAAGAAGAATTACAATTCCACTTCCTGTTCCCATGAGAAGTCAGCCAGCAATATCATTTGGTTCTACTGCGCCGCAGTTATATACAGTAGGACTATCAAATTTATCCCCAAATACAGGGACCATAGCTAATTATTCAAGCAACATTATGGCTTCTTTTGATATTAATGCTTCTTGTGGAAAGTATGGCAAAAAATCATTAGTAAAATAATCAATGAATTTGTCTGTTGTATTATCAATATCAGAATAACTTAATAGATTTTTGGAGGTATCTAATGTGTTATCGTTTTGTTCCATCCATTCATAATAAGCTTGCACAAAGGCGACAAAATTCTCATAATCCGGATCATCACGGATGAACCCTGGAAGTTGTGATGGAATTAATAGTGATGTCTTTTGACTACTTGATATCATGTTGTTTTAGCTGTGACTGTGATGTTGATAGCATTTGGGTCAAAAGGATCCAGAGTTACAATTCTATTGTAAGAGGATGATATAATAGTTGAAGTTGGGGTTGCAGATATAGTCAATTGACCTAATGGATTATCTACTTGAATAGGTCCAAATCCACTCAGTTTAATAATACCATTCACATAATCAATTGTGCCAACGTTAGTATTAAAAATGGTTTTTGCATCTTGATTGTTATTATAATATGTTCTTAATGTACCATATTGACCTTGTAACGATACAGTAGCACCACCGTTTTGACCGGTTGTATCTCCTGCAGCTGCAGATATACTTACAAGAGCACTAGTATAATTTATACCAGAATTTAAAACATTGATTGATGTTATATTACCTTTAGTATTGATGAATGCTTCAGCAGTCGCACCAGTACCATCACCTAAAATTGTTACAACAGGTGCAATTGAATATCCGAAACCTGGATTAATAACTGAGATTGATTCAATACCTCCAGAAGTTACTGGAACTTCTTCAACATAAATTCCATCAATATTTTCTAGTAAATTAACTGGATTTCTAAACTGTAAAGCGGGTGCAGTTGTGACACCACTCAAAAATGTTGATCTTTGTAATGGTACACCAAAATAAAAATTATATGTTGTTGGTGTTGTCAAATTAGGATAAAATTTCTTTTGAACTCTAATTGATAATTCATTTGTGATAATAGACGGATCAGCTTTGCTAATCTCAGTTGTCAAATCTGAAGATGAGAATGTTGAATTGAATGTATTTAAAGTTGATTGTGCAAATTTGTTAATTGTATTTGATACTATATTTTGTATTTGTGCAGCCGTCAAATTAGTTTTATTTGGATCATACAATACATTTGAATTAAATTGAATATATGTATAATCCGGATCAACTAAAGTTGGTTCTACTGTCATAACCGAAATTGGTTTAATGACATTTTGAATTAATTTTTGTTTTTGAATTTCAGTTAACGTATATCCGCCACTTGGTTTTAAAGCAATAAACACTTGGCCATAAACTGGTGGGTCATTTTCTTCTCCACCCCAAACGTTAACAGCATCAAAAGTCACACCAAGATTATTTTGTTGAATTAATGTGATGTAGTCTTGTTTTGTGACTGCACGATTTTGTGCGGAATATGATTTTGGAGCTTGATATTTAATAGAAGCAATAGATTCTTTTGGACCGCCACCTTCTGCAGCCAATAAAGAGATAGTACTTGTAGAATAGTTGCCAATATTGGAAGTCAAAACAAAATTATTTGCTCCAGCTGCATCAGAACCTTTGGAAATTAAACAATAAACAACTATGCGTGATCCATCAGTTAATTTTTTACCTAATATTCCATCACCAAAACTAATACGATAAGTTTCGGTTGCTGTTTCTTCTAAGAAATAAACAAGAGAATTGCCATTCAATGTTAAGAAATTAGTGGTAGGTGTATAAACATCAAAAGCTGAACTTGATGGATTAGGATAAACTTCAACTAATAAAGTAGATGTATCAGTATTTGTATTTGGCAACTCAAAACTTGCACTTGGATTACCTGTGGACGAATAGTTAAAAGTTAAAGTAGTTGGTGTACCTTGTTTCAAGGTAACATCATTAAAAGTTGCCGTATTATTGTAAAAAGTGGCGTTTAAAGTATCTGTATTAACAAAAGTATAAGATTGTCCTTTAGATGCTTTAGAAACAAATGTAGAATATCTTGGTAAAGTTAAAGTTGTATTGTTTGCACCACCTCTAGCTATCACATTGACTTTTGCAACTGGTGAACTGACTGATTTTGGTACATAATCTAATAATTTTGCATGTGATACAATAGAACTTCTTAATAACGCAGAATCTAAGAACATCTCATTTGCCACCATATTTAAATAGTAGGCATTGTATTGAGTATTATAAGTTAACACATCCAGCAAAGTTGATAATGCTGAACCTGAAAAGTTATAATCTTTAAAAGTATCTTGACTTTGCAAAAATTTAACAAAGTTGGTTTTTATACTTGTAAAATCTAAATCAGTAACCTGAATATTTGAATTGGCACCGGCCATTATCTGGTCCTCTCTAAAAATACACTAATTTGTGTAGCTTGAGTATTGTTTCCTATGAAAAACTGTAACGTGATGTTGTACCCGTCTTCCTGCGTATTAGCTGACACATTAATCTTATCTATTTTGACTCTTGGTTCAAAATTATTAATAACATTTCTAATTTCTTGTTCAATTGTTGTTTCCATTAAAGGAGTAATGTTTTCAAATAACAAAGCATTAACATTTGAACCCAAACTTGGTTGCCAAGGTCTATCATAAAAATTGGTCTGTAATAGATTTCTAACAGAAGAAATTACGGCACGGTTGTCCAAAACCAAAGATACATCACCTGTGATTGGTTGACGACTGAATGTTAAGTCTATATCGGAGTAAACGTTTGTTATGTTTGCCATTTTCTATTTATGATAGCCTAGGAGTAAAATCGTTTGTCGGAATCTTGGGTATGCGCCGGAGAATTCTTAGGCCGGAACACATTTTTGCGATTTTCGGTTTTATAGTGTAATTCTCTGTTTTATCTTATCTGTTCCAATAAAATTGGATAACAAATATGATTCAGTTTGGCCAATGTTGTTAAACTTTTTTAATTTATTATATTTTTGTACAAAATCAGATTCAGCTAGAAAAAATGCAATATCTGAATTTGCTCTTGTATTCATAGTGGTGGTAATATTAATCAATCGTGAGGTGATTGCAGAAATTTGGCCACCTGATAATGAAGTTGTTGAAGGACGACCTAAAGTTCCAGGAACTATACTATTCAGTACCAAAGAATAATCACTTGCCGTTGTATTAGCCATATCGTTAATAGTATTTGCAATCAAAATACTTGTAAAATTACCAATAATTGGTGCATTGTTACCAATATCATCATGTTTATTTGCAATATAAAGAATAGTTTTTCCTATTGCTATAGCTGTATCATAGTGCGGAAACTGAGATAAATGGTCATCTTGTACAGATGTGACACCAGATATTCTATTAGTGTGTTGTAGAAAGTTATTTGCAGCGTCAATTAAATCTGTTGCGGCTGCTACAATTGGTTCTAATCCCGAAATAGTATAAGTTGAAGATCCACCTTCACCACTAGACACGGTATATGAAAAATTGGTAGTCATTTCAGTCGCATAATTCTCAATACTCAAGGTTGATGCACCAACAGGATTAACAAAGTAATTTCCAGTATTACTTGTAAAAATATCATTTAATTGCCAAGGATCACCGATTTGAGGTAAAGCATTCAACGAATTTGCTGTAGCTCCAGTAAATGTTAAAACGTTATTACCTACCGCTGCAGGATTATATCCTAATAAATTTAAAAGTTGAGACATTTTTTATTTTCCATAATTAAACAAAAGGCATAATAGGAGTTCCTGTTGGACCTTTCAACGAAAGGTGAATATGTGTGTCATAAATTGCTGAATTGGTTACGTCTTGCATCAATACAAAGCTTGATGTACCACCACTAAGATTTCCAATTATAGCTTCACCACAAGCCAAATTTCCAATAGCTGCGGCTTCAGAATTTAATTCACCAATAACACCAACACCGGCATTAAGTTCGGCAAAAGTTCCAACACCTGCAACAATTGCTGCTGTAAACATAGCGGTTGAAGTTATCGCACCTGCACCTAGTCCAGGACTTACAATTAAATCTCCTCCAATTAATACTTGACCAGGAACAGGTACTAAGTATTCTGGACCTATCGAAAGTCCTCCAAGTGCAGAAGCAAATCCTAAAGTTGAACCAATAACACCTTCTGCTGAAATTGAACCGGTTGATGTTATTTTTGCAGCGGTCAATTCACCTTCAATATGTAGGTCTGAACCAAAACTTATACTATCACCATTGTTTAAATTCAATAATCCAGTTGGTGCAACACCAACAGTAAAATCTGCAGCTGTATAAAGATCAATATCACCTTCAGTAGTTACTGAATAATCGCCTTGAACGTGTAATTCATAATTACCTTCAATTTTTTCAATCTTATCACCTTTAACTAAAAGATGTGCATCACCGTATATGGTGACATTACAGGCACCTTTAATCAATACATTTTTATCGTTAGCTATGATTTCATAACCATTACCCCATATCTTTTGCACCATGGTACCGTTTGGATGCATTTCAATGAATGTGTTTGAACGGTGTTGTAGTCTAATACGTTCTCTTGTTGGAGTGTCATCCATCTCAAAAGAATGGCCAGATTCGGTATGTGTTACGTGGTTATAAGGATATTGTGGCACATAAGGTTCACCTGTTTCCAAATTAACATTTGTATTAGCAGCTGACTCTGGTTCAGTCCAGAGGTCAAATATATTCATTGAATTATCATTTGCCATTTTTATGCTTGACTATTTGATGATTGGCTATAAGAACTGATAGGAACAACAGGAATTGGTTTTTCAAAAGCAACTGCGGCAGTTGCTGAAGCTTGAACTGTTGATGTTGTACCATATGTTTCAGCAAGATGAGTTGATAAAGCTGTTGCTATATCTGTTGTAGTTCCTGTTGTTGCATTTGTAACCGCATCACTAATTAGAGAAATAGTTGTATCTGAAATTGCACCAGCTGTTGATCCTGTATTTGTTGTAGCACCAGCCTGAGCAGTTGCAACACTAGATGATTGTGAGGTTGCTGCGGCTGTAGCAACTTTATTTGTTGTGGTTTTTATATTTTGATTTAATTGTGTAAAAGCATCAGATGCGGATGCTTGTTTAGTTGCATTAGGAATAGCTTGTAATGCTTGAGATATTTGAGAAACTGATCCTAAAAATGTATTTAAACAACCTTTTAACACTCGTAATATTTGTGCAGGCATCTTTTTAATTAAATTTACAATTTGATTTAAATTGGTTGTAATAGAAAGTAAAGACTCGGCTTCTCTAATCATTTTAGAAGCCAATTTGGCATATTTTGTAATGATACCCAAATAGTATCTTGCTTCAGAAAATAACTGTGCAACAAATGGTGGACAGAACTCAAATACCTTAAATAGTAAATTTTTAATAGCATTTGCGGCCTGATTCAAAAAAGCTATACTAATTCTTATTACTGATCCGGCGCCGTATCTTTTTGGATATTTTATTGTGTTTACCAAACTGGTAATTGCAGAAACCGCACCTGTAATATTTCCTGCCAAACCATTTAATCCTATGTCATTTAAAAATCCGCAATTATGAAATAAATTAGAATTATTTTTTGATATCGCACTATTATTAATAACACCTCTTGCTAAAGGCGATATTGTTGGAGAACTTATACCATACAGTTGTGTACCTGTCGGAACTTTTGGTGGATTAAGTTCTTTCCACAAATTGTCAATAGTCCTAATTTGTGGAATATTAACATTGAATATATCGCCTCCACCCGCAAGTGAAAACGTAAAGGTTGATCCTTTTAATGTTCCGGTAACACTTGAAGTTGCATCGGAAACACTAGTTGTTAAACTATCTATAGCTGTTGTAAAAGCACTACTTGATGCATCTGCTGTTGTTGTCATTTAAGTACCACTCTCCTCTCCAGTATCGGTTGGTTGTTCATTTGATGATGAATTTGATGACGTATCAGATGCAGGACCAATACTACTTGTGTCTTCGTTTGGTGATTCTACTTGAGAATAACCAGGAATAACACCCCACATGATAGGTGCCTGGCCAGATTCTCCGTCTAAAAAGAAACCTACAACCCATTCACCTAACATAGGTGCTGAAAATGTCTTTGAGTTATTAACAGGATAAATTGGTAACGCCCAAGGCAAATCGGTTGCTGGAATATTAATTAGTGCAGGACTATTCGTATCGGTGAAGTCGCCATGGAAACCAAATATTCTAACTTGACAACGACCTAATCCTAAAGGGTCTGCTCGGTTTTCTATTCTACCGATCCACCATGTAATTCCGTTTCTACCTAAAAAATTTGTTTGCATTATAGTATATTCACTTGGTTAATTGGACCAGCGCTTGTCACATAAGCATTTGGTACAGAATCTGTAACAGCTTCAAAAACACTTTGATAGGTTCCTGTGACATCCATTTTGTGTCTAACTGCTGTTACCATGTATTTAGCAGAGTAATACATGTCTAAACTGGATTCTTTGGTACTATCAGTACTCATGGATGGCAAATTCAATAACACGATTGAACCAACAGTCAATGCAGGATCACCAGGAACCAGAACCTCAACTTTTGTGTGATTCAATACAGCTAACTGTGCTGTGCGATAAGGAACATAAGTTTCTATACCAATGTCATAAGTAATGGAAGATAAGTCGCCACCTACTGAACCGTTTAATACATTCAATATTGTGTCGGAAGTTCTCTCATCAGCATTACCAACTGCTAATTTAAATACCGATTCAGAGGCCTCTGAAACTGTTTGGCCAAATCTATTTTTATAATCTGAGGTAATTTTTTGGCTATTTAATGAACCGCTATTTGGAAAATTTAAATCATAATTGAAAACAATAGACTTGGAAGTTCTTAATAAAGGATCAATTGTGATTAATTTATTTGCGTATGCGCCAGAATTTGTCATCTTTAACGAATCAAAGGTTCTAATAAATTTATAAGATAATATAGAAGTAATATTATAATTAATACTATTTTGTGTTATGGAAGTACTTTGTGGACTATAATTATAAGACGCATAAACATTATCAGACATGATAGATTGTAATGATCTAAAATTAAATCCATTTCTATTTTCATAGAATATCATATCTGCTGATGGGTTATCACTAGCCAATGGTTGAGCATAAGTGCATAACCAGTTAATAGCTTCAAAAGGTTTTAAATTAGGTACTATAAAATTATAAGAACCTTTAGCTTGTTCTATTGTACCTATTTTGCCAGGATCTACTTGTAATCCTTGTGGTGGAGTGTTACCGTCTCCGTTTGTCAGTATATTGATAATGTTTAAATCAATAGTAGAATTTCCAAATGATTTAGCTATTCTTATTTGTTCATTCAACAACACTTCTTCAGAACAAAAATAAATTGGGTATTGTTCTTTTTGTCTAGATACTTGATATCTTTCACCTATTTTATAAACTCTAAAAGTTTTTGTGTAAGGTGCTGGATCATCACTTGGATTAACTTTACCAAAAGAAATTTGAATAAAATTAAATCCTGTCATGTTTAAAGTTTCTAAAAATCCAGAACCGTCAACAATCATAATATACCCACTTATTGCAGGAGCAAATAAATCTTCATGTATATTCAATTCAATAAGTGAAGGTTTTAAATCAAAGGCCTTGCCGTCATTTGATATTAATAATATAGCATCAATTGAATATTGTTGTGGATTGGTAATTCCATCACCGGTTTCAACAACCAATATATAAGGACTAACAACCTCATTATCAACTAATCTAGATACGACTTCTTCCGTCATTTCAAACACCCATCAATTTTTTAAATTGACTTTGTATTGTCGGCAAAAATTTAACATTTAATAAATTTATATTTCTTTTTGATTCATTTACCAATAATTCAGAATCATAAGCACTAACCACATTAACTTCGGTTGTGATTACCGCAGTTTCATCACCAAAGTCAACTGTAACTGTATTGAGTGCAGTATTACTGTATTCGTTTTGGTCTATAATAATTACTTCCCTATTTACCATATTACTCAAAGAATCTGAAGTTGTAATGATCTTTTCGTATCTTGCAATTTGAGATTGTGCAGCTGAAGCAGAACCATATTTGTCTATAATATATGCTGAAAAATTAGCATAAGAAAGTGGCCAATCCCATTCAGGATCAAGCAATTGATTAGAAAACATAACTATCCAGAAATTATCAGGTGAACCATAATACTTACTTGCAATAATTTCTGGTGTTTCTCCTTCTTGTACATCATAAGAATAATACAATAAAGGATTCTTTAATAACTCAGGAATAACATTTACCCTGGCCAAAAGATTGGTCAGTACAATACTATTATTGTTATTATCTGTTGTTACGACTTTTGGTAATGTATTGAAATATTTCATTAGTAACCTGACTCAACTTTAGATTTATCAATAATATCCAATTCTTTGAATTGCAATGTTAATCTAGTTTGTGTTGGTGAACCATCGTAGAATGTTGACCATCCGTTAGGCGCATAATCAACAGCGACACTTTCTAGTGCAGATTCTCCAATTCGGTGAATGAATGGATTTTCTTGTCCTTGAAACAAGAATTGTATATTAAATGTTGAAGGTACAACAAAGAACAATCCACTTTCAGTTGAATTGGCATCTCCAGCGATTTCAGGTGCAGCGTGAAATTTAAATGTTTTGATGATTTGTTGTACGGTTTGCGCTTCAGCCTGTGATTTTGGACTGAACATAAATTCCATTTGAAATGTTCTAAGACTTACTGCCTTGAACAACAATTGAACTTGTGGATTGATAGCTGCAGCAGCTGCTTTCAATAAAGTATCAATTGGAAGTTGTTCGCCTGTTCCTGTGCCTCTAAGAGCACCCAATACTTCTTGTGATGTTCCTGAGAAAGCTCCTGTACCTGCTTGCATGTTATTTTGTACTCTATTTACAAAAGATTCGCCGGTTTGAGCAAATTTTACAATTGGGTAGTCACTTAAATTATCACCTTCATATGACATATCCAAATTCATATTAACTGTATCTGGCATGTAAAGAGATATAGCTCCAGCTAATCTTTGCATTACAGGAGTTATTGAAATTCCCAAAGCCGTTCTTTGTGCAGATAGTGGAGGTCCATCAACTCCAGGAGTTCCAGCGGTTAATGTGACACCACTAGCTGCACCACCTTGAATATATTTACTATTGTCTGGTACATTGATAAAGAATTTAATAACGTGTGGTTTTCTTGTATTATCAACGGAATCTGAATTTAAGTCTTCAGGATATTGCAAAACATTCAGTTCAAAACTATCCGTAAACATATCTTGTAAAGGACCAACGGATCCTCTTACAGTTGATGTTTCTAAAATATTAAATACGGCCATTTATTTGTTTTCCAGGAAAAGATTATACATAGTATTTATATGGCATACCAAGGACTATTCAAACCCAAAAACCCACAAAAATATGTGGGTGATCCAAACAACATCGTTTATCGCTCATCATGGGAGTGTAAGGTGATGTCGTGGCTAGACAAAACACCAGAAATTCTGACATGGGCATCAGAAGAATTAATTGTTCCTTATATATCTCCCGTAGATAACCGCCAACACAGATACTTTCCTGATTTTATAGTTAGAATAAAAACTAAAGAAGGAAAGTTAAAAACCATGATGTTAGAAGTAAAACCAAAATATCAAACTGAAATGCCTAAACCTAAAAAACGCATCACCGAATCTTATAAAAATGAGATTAAGACGTATGCAGTCAACAAAGCCAAATGGAAAGCGGCCGAGGAGTTTTGTTTAGACCGAGGTTGGGAATTCAGAATACTAACTGAAGAACATCTGGGTATCAACTAAATATCATATGGCTTCAAAACTAACTTTACTTGCACAACAACGATCCTCAGCTCAAATTGAAATGATGTCTAAAGAATCATTTCGGTGGTTGGCTACGAAAATTCAAACGTTAAAAGGTATATCAAACATACCTGCCGGTATTGGTCGTGAAGATTTTAGGCACAATAATAGATTTGTTTTGGGTGGTATGTATTACTTTTACTATGATCCAAAAGGCAAAGATGACTTACCATATTATGATAAGTTTCCACTTGTTTTGGCATTGGAAAAGTATTCGGATGGTTTCTTAGGCCTAAATTTACACTATTTGCCTATTAAATACCGAGTGGCATTTTTAGGCAAGTTAATGGACTATGCAGTCTATAACAGAGAAAATGAAATTAAGAGAGTGCGAGTCACATATGATATTTTAAGCGCCTCCAAGCGCTTTAAAGAGTTCAGGCCATGCATAAAACGATACTTGAATTCTCATGTTAGGTCTAAAATACTTGCCGTTCAGCCAAATGAGTGGGATGTGGCAACTTTCTTACCGGTACAGCAGTTCAAAAAGGCAACTTCAAAAGAGGTATGGGAAGATTCGGTACAACAAATTAGGAATACGGTACAACAAATTAGGAATAGTTAAAAATGGCATCAGGTTCAATATCAGAATTTCTACAAAGCTTTAAAACCGATTTGGCAAGACCAAGTAGGTTTGACGTAACTTTGTATCCGCCACAACTTATGCGTAATTCCGACCCAACAGAGTACACTCAACGATTAAATATGAGATGTGAAAACGCAGAGTTGCCTAGCCGAACATTACAGACTTATGATCTAAAGACATATGGTCCGACAGAAAAATTTCCATATCAAAATGCATACAACGATGTAAATTTAACTTTTATTGTTGGTGATGATATGTTTGAAAGACAATTTTTTGATAACTGGATGAATTATATCAGTTCAACTAGTGATTTCAATTTTAAATATAGAAATGATTACGTTACAGATATTAATATTGTGCAATATAACGTAAACAATGAAGCTTCAT
>Ga0214164_1001945_pt1 | contig 11191 bp, 7 predicted proteins | sample TroBogepilimnion_13_FD_153003 | JGI IMG/M metagenome (GOLD analysis project Ga0214164, IMG submission 153003) | Freshwater microbial communities from Trout Bog Lake, WI - Practice 03JUN2009 epilimnion v4 | ecosystem: Environmental > Aquatic > Freshwater > Lake > Epilimnion/Euphotic zone ...
TTATTTAAGCGAATTCCAGTTGCAAATTGGATTGAACTAAGCTATCATCCTTTTTCTATTTGGGGATACCCTATCGAAGCTCAGAAGGCTCTGTTAAGTTTTGCTAGTGGTAGTTTATAATTCAGTTCAAGTCCCCAGAAACTAAAACTACTGCCATCACCTCCCTTATCCTTTATTATAATGGGCTGATAGGAAGTTGACAGATACCAGTCGTCAGATAGTTGATATTGCGCCTCTAATCTAAGTGCATAGCCATGCGTATCTACATTTCCGATAGGATCTGAATTCTCTGAATCGGGGTCATTTGAATAGCTAAACTTCTCCCATGCCAATCCAGCACCAATGTGAAAACGTTCAAATCTGCGATTTATCGATAAACTCATGTATTGATATGCCCTATTTGATGAACTATATAAAAATATAGTAGACTTAGGGTAACTCCCCAACGTGCCGGAAAGATAATAATTCTTGTTTAGATAGAATTCCATGCCGCCACAGAAGCCTAGAAAACCCCAGGTATTATTTTGCCCGCTTACAACAGTATCGGAATAATTAATTGCACCATTGGGGTTAACAATATAGCTTAGTACTTGTCTTGCCATCGAAGAATTGTATGTGTTGATTACAGGTACATGAATAACTAGATTTATCTGTTGATTGTCGGCACCTGTACTGTATTGATTGTCTTTTTTGTTCAGATTAATATAAATATCCTTTGGATAAGTAAAACGCTTGCGGTTGGCGAGATCTATAAAGTAGCCTCCCCCATAAAACAAGCCGTTCAACAAATTGGGGAACACATAAGTGGAAGATAAAACTGGCCTCACAAAAACAGTTTTTTGTAAAGAATCCTTCTTTACCTGAATCTCCAATAAATTCCCAGAACGTTTTACCGAAAATAAATCCACATTACAACAAAAGGTATCCTTCTCATTCAGAATAACTTTAGCATTTTCGGGATAGGTATGGATGTTTAAGGTTGTCTTCTTGCTGTTGAAGATGGTAGCACAAGAACAAAATAAAATCAGACAAGCCAGTAAGCTTAATTTCAAAAAGGTAGAGAAGGTTTGAAGCATCATATAAAGTTTAAGGTTAGTATTCAAAAATAAATAAATAGGCTATCACTCAATTACCTGATTATTCAACTAAAAACAATATCATTTTCGACTCCAGACAGGTAGTTTAAAAATCAAACTGAAATTAATGTAGTGCATATATCCTTTGGCTGCCGGGGCAGTGTTAAACAACAATGGCTGAAACATGGTACCTAAATAAAAGTACTTACCAAGCTGGTATTGTACAGATAGATTAAGTCCGATACCTTCCTTGTATTGTTTTTCTATTTGATAGACTGTATCTTGATGTGAAGGAAACAGAAATCCCCCATTTCGTCCATCATGAAGAGTGTTTTCCATATTAAATTGTTGGTAAGACAGCCCTGCCCCAAAGTTCCAACGGTTGACCCGCTCATTTATCCTGGTATTAAAATACAGCAGCCTCCGATGGGTTTCAGTATAAGGATATAAACGAAAGCCCACCCAGTTATTATGCTCCAAGCCACCTAATTCTGCCGATAAGTAATACTTTCTATCGAGGTAATATTCGCTGTGAAATGCAACCCCTAATACACCAGACATACTGTTATTTTGATGGTTGCTACTATAATAATACCCATTTATAATAGGTACAGACAAACCGATGTTGATGGGTTGATCCTTGTGCTTTTTCCAATCATCCCGAAGGACATGGTAACTGTTTTGAGGATTGTATAAGTCTATGTAAATTTTATCTGGGTAGGTGAATCTTTTATCATTCAATAAATCAACAATAAAGGCAGGATAATATAGCGCGTTTAGAAAAAAGATAAGTGATGTTTTGGGTAACACTTGCACTGTCTGTTTGAGCGAGTCTTTTAGTACTTCAATCCTTACAGGTACCGAGCTACGCTTAATGGCTATTTCGTTGTTGGAACAGCAGAAAGTATCTATTCCGTTAATCACAATTTTAGCGCCTTTTGGGTTAGTAACAATATGTGAAGTGGTGTATTGACTATTGAACACTGTGGCACAAGAACTGAGTAAGAATGGTAAAAAAAGGAGGTACAGGCGATTCATAAAACAGTATTAACGATAGAATTTCTATCAAACAAAAGAGGAATAGCCGAAGAAATTCGCTGCTTTTGATACTAAACTAGTGCAAAATGGCTTTAGAAGGTTATCGTACATCACAAGAGGCACCGGACACTTAGCAAAAAGAAGTCTTTTCTTAATTTCAAATCCTTCCTTACAGCTAAAAAATGACAAAACTGAGCTATGAAAAAAAAGCATTGAACTTAACCATCAACAACACTCCATGCCCATCCGATAACAATTTGTTAATACTAAGTACACAATTCGGTAATATTTGAGTTTGAACATTGCGCCTTCAAGACAACTAAATAAATTGAATAAATGGTAAAATTTACAAAGTCACTCTCACTCTTAATGCTTTTAACGTTGTTAACAGCACTCAACTTGGTAAATGCCCAAACAATCAAGGGTAAAGTATTGGATGCAGCAACGGGAGAACCTTTGGTGGGCGCAGTTGTGAAACTAGAAAACACTAAGTATAAGACCATCGTAAAACTGGATGGCACTTATGTATTTGCAAAATTACCCTTGGCTACCTACACCGCCAAAGTATATTATGAAGGGTACACAAATTCAGAATTACAAACAATTACCCTTACAGATAATAGTACAAAATCACTTAGTTTTAATTTAAAACCCACTGTTTCCGAACTTTCTTCAGTTACTGTAACAGCTACAGCAGGAAACGGAAGTGACATCGGCGCCAGAAGATTAGAGAAAATTTCTGATCCAATCATCAATGTATTATCAGCCAAAACATTGCAGTTACTGCCAGATATTACAGTAGCAAATGCCTTGCAAAGGGTAAGTGGGGTATCTATAGAAAGGAGTGGATCTGGCGAAGGTCGTTACCCTATCATTCGTGGTATGGAAAAACGTTACATTAACACTTTGGTAAATGGGATTAAAATACCTAGCCCTGACAACAAGAACCGTTTTATTCCTCTTGACTTATTCCCTTCTGAGTTATTAGAAAGACTGGAAGTAAGTAAAAGCTTAACGCCATCCATGGAAGGCGATGCAATTGGGGGTACAATCAACCTAGTGATGAAAGATGCACCAGAAAAGAAGTTATTACAGATAAATGCTTCAACAGGATACAGCGATATATTTGGTCAACAGCCTTATGAGCATTTTGACCACACAGTGATTAATAAAAAGTCTCCAAACGAAATAAACGGACTTGGTTATACAGCACAGCCGAAAGATTTTACATTGGCAGCGTTAAACTACAACAAATTAGATAACCCAATCAATACCACTTTTGGCATCACTTATGGTAACCGTTTTGGTGCAAGAAAACAATTTGGTTTGATAGCCGCAGGAAGTTTTCAGAATATCTATAAAGGAACAAATTCAACTTTCTTCCTTCCAAACGCACAACCCGGCTTAAATAATGTCCCTGAGTTTCAAGACCTTGAAGCACGTAAATACTCTTTTCAAAGTAAACGTTTTGGTGCTAATGTAAAGTTAGATTATGAGATAAATGGCAAAAATAAGATTGCCTTGGTGAATACTTTTGTTCGCTTGGATGATTATGCTACCCGTCTGTTAAGCGATACCGTTGCATTGAATTCTTTGGTAGATGATTACTCAAGAAGCACCTGGCAGTATCAATCTATTTATAATTCAACGCTTCAAGGTTTCCACAAATTGTCTACTTCGTTAAAACTAGATTGGTCTTTGGTTTATTCTATTGCAAATAACCACAAGCCAGATGAAGTTGAATTGGATAATCAATTTCCTATTGCCAATCCAACTGCAGATAATGTACAAGGTATAACGCATGTTTGGTCTCATAACAGTGATAAAGATTTTGCAGTTTACCTTAATGCTACAGATAATACAAAACTATTTGGCAAATCTTTAGAAATAAAAGTTGGTGGATTGATAAGAGATAAAAACAGAGATAATCTATATCACTCTTACAGTTTAAAGCCAGTACCTGGTTCTAACGGGTATTTGCTTTTCACTGGTCTGAACAATTTGAATGATACCAACTTTACATTCAAAGGGGCAGGATCTGCGGCTATTGGGCCAGATGCAAACAATTACTCTTTCAATGAAACCGTAAGTGATGGGTATCTACAAGGCAAAATTCAGTTAACGGATAATTTAGAGGCGCTCGGTGGTGTTAGGGTAGAATATACGCACCAACACTATGAAACATCCTTGGATACAAATACCGCCGACAGGTCTGGTTCTATTTGGTATACAGATGTTTTACCGAGCTTACAGCTAAAATATAAAATAAACAGGACACAGACTTTGCGTTTGGCTTACTACAAAGCATTAGCAAGACCATCTTTTGCGGAAATGATACCTGGGGGCCCCGGTGGATATGAAGACTTTAAACAAGTTGGCGATCCAGCAGATCTAAAACACACTACAGCTGATAACATTGATTTGCGTTACGAGGTATTCTCCGACAAAGCAGATCAAATACTACTAGGCGTATTTTACAAAAATATTAATGACCCTATTGAATATGCTGTAGCCCGAGCTGCTGGTTCTGCAACTGCACAACAATTGCAAGCTGGAAACTTTGGTACGGCAACCAATTATGGCTTTGAGGCATTATACACAAAATACATTGGCTCTTTTGGTGTATCAGCAGGATATACCTATACAGATTCAAAAATAACTTCTCCTAAATTACTTACCTACCGTAATAGTGCTGGAAAAATAACTGATTCTGTATTAAATGAAACGAGACCAATGCAAGGTCAATCCAAGCATATTGGCAATATCTCTTTGCTATACAAGAATCCAAAAATTGGCTTCGATGCGCAAATTGCTTTTGTGTACACAGGGGAAAGAGTTACTTATGTGAATCCTAACTACGGATTAGATTATTGGCAGACCCCTACTTCGCAAATCGATTTATCGGTAGAGAAAAGGGTTGTTAAGAATCTTACTTTCTATGCCAAGCTAAACAATCTGGCGAACACACCATTCATTTTACAACTACACCAACCTTACAATACTTACATTTCTCAAAGTGGCGCTAGGGCATTGCCATTGCAAACTGATCCTGCAAACAAGATTGTGGTACAAAAGGATTACTACAAATCCACTTACCTTTTTGGTGTTCGTTATAAATTTTAATCAGCTTTAATAAATTAATAAAATGAAAAATATACTTTCTTTATTTACTAGTCTTGCTCTTGTAAGCACCTTGTTTTTTGCTTGCAATAAAGTGGATCATAAAGATTTGTTTGCTCCTTATGTTGCACCCGCAAAACCGTTTTCTCCAATCAGCGACAGCACTTGTTTATCAGGCACCCTTAACGGTACTTTATTGGCGGGAAAAACATATCATGTATGTGGGAACATTATAATAAACACTGGCGATACCCTGATTATTCAACCAGGTGTTACCATAAAGTTTCAAGGGAACTATGGTATTGGGGTAAAAGGTAGTTTATTTAGTTTAGGGACTCAAGCCAATCCAATTTGGTTTACCTATGATAGTGCAACGCTGGTAAAAACAGATGCAATTGGTGCAGATGTTACCAAAGATCCGGCTTTCAAAGGGTTATGGACTGGTATTATTGGAGGTCCAGCCTGTCCTTATATGATTTTCAAGTGGACACACATTGAGTTTGGCGGTGGTACACCAAATGGTACTGTAGCGCAAGTTGGTTCCAGTGGATACCCGCTATATTTCCAGAATCCAGCAGGTATTTTTGTTTTAGAAGATTCATGGATCTACGGAAGTGTTGATGATCCCCTACGCACGTTTGGCGGTAAAGTAGCAGTTTTGAGAACAACATTTGAAAAGTGTGGGTACACTGGTGGTGAAGCAATGAATATGAAAGCTGGCACTATTGGTGATTTTGCCTATAACCTTTGTGTTGGCATGGCTACCAATGGCCCCAAGCTATCAAATTCTGGCGTTGCAGTTGGTGTGCCTGGTTCTGAGGTTAGAATGTATAATAATACAATAATCAATTGCGGGTATAGAAGGTCGTCTGCTGGTAGAGGTGGTTCTATAGATTTTGAGCAAAATGCGGCGGGTATGGCTTACAACAACCTGATTGTAAACTGCAAGTTTGGTCCACGTATTGTTCAGAACCCAATTGCTGATACTGCTCACATTCAATATGGATATAACTTTCAATATGGTGATTCCCTTTCGGTAGTTAAATACTTTATTCCAACCTTAAAACTTAGTACTGCTATCACTATACCCCAACCTACAGACATCCCTAATATGGTTCCATTATTGCCAACAGGATGGCAGCTAGGAGACTCTTTACCAAATGCTGTTGTAGCTCCTTTAATAGGTGCAAACAACCCGATGTTTATCAATGGCCCAGTGCCTCTGCCAGCTGGTGCCAAGCTGCAGGATATTGCAGTAGTGGGTAACTACAATTTCCGTTTACAATCCGGTTCACCTTGTTTAAATAAGGGTTTCACAGGCTTTACTCCTAAAGGCGATGTGCCAGTTGATGCAAAATATGGCGTTACGGAATTGACCCCTCCGGGTAAAGATATTGGCGCTTATCAATATAATGGTACTGGTAACCAACACTAGATGATTGTATAAATGTAAATAAACAGCCCTTGAAGTATCTAGCTTCAAGGGCTGTTTTCATTAAACGCTAATCATTAAACACTAAACTTTAACCACCACTTCTTTTGCCAAAGCAGCTATTCTAGCAGCCTTCCTCGCCTTAGCCTTAGCTTTTTTGTCAGCAATTACTTGCGCAATAGTATCCTTTATTGCATTTTCCTGTGCTTCCGTCATAATTCCAGCAACAAGTGAAACATTAAAATTATTCGTTTTCCCCCGTACAATACTCATGGTCATTATCTTGGTAATATATCCCTCCTTTTCAAAAGTACTAGTTGTCGGCCCAGCTTTTACAGTTGCATATTTCATAATCCCAGACACATTACTTACAGGCAATTCTTTCGAATTTAGCAGTGTGCCATTCACACCAGCAAGTGCACTTTCGGTGGTAGCGTCGGTAATAGTAAACACAACTGGGGTATGACTCACCGTAACTGCAGGTAGTTTGCAAGCCTTCATCAGACCATTGTAAAACGCAGGCTGCGAAATCTTATATTCCTTCACCAAACTTTTCAGGTCACCAATGTCGGCAGTAGTAACCCGCATTGCAGTATCAAAAGCCTTGGTAAGAACAGGGTTGTTTGTGTTCACCAAAACAGTAGATCCCTTCATAGCTTTAAAGGCATTAATCTTAGCCAAAAAAACAACAAGCTGTGGAGCAGTTAAATAGTCAGCAGTTATCAAAACAAGGTTATCATCCATCACAGTGTACACATTCATCAGTCTATTTGAACACATTACATCAGCCGCTTTCGAATAATAACTTACCGTATTATTAAGCGAATTTGATAGTGTATGGTTACCAAGCATATCCAGCTTCACCATACTCCTTGCACACAAGTTTGCAGCTATTTCACTCACCGCCTCTTTTTCAATCACTTTATCCAAGCTGTAACCAGTATTATCCGCCGCAGCCTTATCACCTGCAAGCACTGCCGCCAAACAATCTGTTTCTGTCTTAGTAGCACAGTTACTAAAAGCAACATCCGCTGAATAGATAGCCAAATTGGCTGGAACAGCTAAAAAAGCACAAACGCCAACATTTCTTGTTGCTTGTGCTACTTGAATATTTTTCATGTTAAGTAAATTTAAAAATGAATAATAACGAATGGTAATGGTTAATGAAGAAGGATTGAGAATAAAAGAAGAGGTAAGGTTTGATAGTAAATTCTTAATTATAGGCTAACACCAAAACTTATAACTTATAACTTTCTTCTTTTTGCTAAAACGCTGGGAAAATTAGCTGTAGAGACATGCGTAATGGTTCTTTTCGTGTCAATTGGAATGGCAGTTATAGCAAGCGAAAGTTTTAGGTAGCCGAACCAAGGGCGTATCCAAAATTTCAGAATGCCAAAGGTATAGGACAATTGTTCATTTTAAATAAAAAATAAATAGTAGACCTCTTCAACAAAAATTAGTTTACACCTTATCATAGGACTGTTATTAAAATCTATCATAGAACTAATGTTTCAGTATATAGGCGTGCAGGCAAATTCATACGACGGGTTCTGCGATATACTAAATTGAAAGTAAAATACCAAGCCGATATGCAAAAAGGTTTGAAAGGTTCGATTCCTTTGCCTGTCGCAACAAAAAAGCCACATTAATGTGGCTTTTTTTATTTAAACTAATTTTAAAATCTATCCAATCATATCTCCCCCAACCCCAACTCCCTCAAAAAATCATTGTGTTTATCAGTATTTACTTTAATACTTTCATTGATAGAAATCAACTTTTTATTTACTTCCTTTAAATCAATTTTCACCTCATCATTGGATGTACTTACATACCTCGAGATATTAAGGTTATAGCCATTCTTTTCAATTTCATCCATCGATACCCTACGGGCATAACGTTCAATACTTTCGGGACGGTATTTATAGGTATCTACTATCTTTTGAATATCGTTTGGCTCTCCGTTTTCTCCTTCTCTTAGGGTATTTTGTCTTGAGAGCTTCTGGTAATGTTCGCTTGCATTAATAAACAATACATCGTCTTGCTTCTTACATTTTTTTAGCACCAAAATACAAACAGGAATACCTGTTGAATAGAACAAGTTGGAAGGCAACCCAATAACCGTATCAATATTATTGTCTTTTAATAATTTGGTGCGTATCCTTTCTTCTGCACCACCTCTAAACAAAACACCGTGTGGCAATATGATGGCCATTGTTCCTTCTTTACCTAAATAATGAAACCCATGTAATAGAAAGGCAAAGTCGGCGGCGGATTTTGGTGCAAGCCCATAGCTTTTAAACCTGAAATCTTCTGCCATCGTATCATTGGGCTCCCAACGCAAACTAAAAGGCGGATTTGCTACTATTGCATCAAACTCTATTTTCTTGGCAGGGTTCATTTCATTCAGCAAACTCCATTGATTCTCTAAAGTATCACCATGAAAAATATCGAACTCGGTATCCTTCATACCGTGCAGCAACATATTCATACGGGCAAGGTTGTAGGTAGTAATGTTCTTTTCCTGCCCATAAATCTTGCCTACACTACCCCCATTATCCCTAATTCGTTTTCTTACATTCAGTAACAAAGAACCCGAACCACAGGTCATGTCAAGCACTTTATCAAGCTTTCCTTTCTTTCCTGTTTGGGGTTCTTGACTATCCAATGTTACTATTTCGGATAGGATGGTAGAAATTTGTTGTGGCGTATAAAACTCTCCAGCTTTCTTACCACTTCCGGCTGCAAACTCACCAATCAAATATTCATAGGCATCACCCAAAGTATCTGAATCAGCAGAGAAATCGGCAATGCCTTCTGCTATTTTATGAATAATAGTACAGAGCTTTTTGTTCCTTTCAAAAGCCGTTTTACCTAGCTTTTCAGAGTTCAAATTGATTTCAGAAAACAAGCCCTGAAAGGTATTATCAAAAGATTCGTTCTCAATATACCTAAAACCTTGCTCCAGCGTTACAAGCAAATCCTCATCCTGTGTTCTTGCCAATTCGGTAATGTTGCTCCACAAGTGTTTTGGCTTTATTACATAATGCACTTTTCTACGCATTTGCTTTTCAAAGTCTTCTACCTCATTTTGGTTTTCACCATACCAACTTTCCAAGGGTGTGCTCACCTTTAGTGTTTGCATTACTTCTTTGGGTGTATTATCTGGATAATCCTTTCCCAATTCTTTTTTTGCCGCACCCTCGTAGTTGTAAGACAAATACCTCAAAAAGAGAAATGACAGCATATAATCCCTAAAATCATCTGCATTCATTGCCCCTCTCAAACTATCTGCTATATCCCAAAGGGTTTTACCCAATTGTTGTTGTGCTTTAGCTGTCATTTCAATTGCTTTTTAATCTTCTTCGTAATAATATGAATAGTCTATACCCTTCAAAAACATTTCACGGTCATTTATTTTATCTGTCAATGCAGTTTTCAAGAATTTTGTTAGAACACTGCTGTTTGTTGGACTTAACATCATTGCGTTCATATAATCCCGTTTGCTTATTTGGCTCCAATCCACACATACTTTCAAACTTTTTTTCAAAATCAAATCCAACCATAATCGGGTGCTTCTGCCATTACCTTCCATAAAGGGGTGTGCAATGTTCATCTCTACATATTTATTTACAATTTCCTCCAACGTGTTTTCGGGCATTTCTTCTATTTGTTTTAAGGTGTTGCCCAAAAAGTGGGATGTAGCAAATTGAAAACCACCTTTCGAAATATTTTTTTGCCTTATTTGCCCCGCAAAATCATACAAGCCACCAAACAAATAGGCGTGAATTTGTTGCAAACCTTTAGCCGTGCCAACTTCTATACTGTTGATAAAAGAACTTGCAAACAGGGCATAAGCCTTTGTTTTGCTTTTACCGTCTATGCTTTCATCGCTATAAATAAACCATTCTATAAAGCGATTGGCTTTTGTTCCAGGGAAATTTTTGCCCAAGGCAATAATGCCATTATAGTCGAGCATATCGGACTTATATTTTTTACCATCTGCCGCCGTTAATTTCAGTTGGGTAGTGTCACTAACCAACTGAACACCCTCTTTCTTTAGCTTTGCTTTCAGGTATTTCCAATAGTTGCGGGTTTTCGTGTAATCGTTTTGGTCGGTTAGTACCCCAACAATATCCAACACCGAAAACCACCATTTGGCGTTTTCTTCATCCCAAACGGCACGCACTTCGCGGTCGTTAAAAAACCTTATCGATATTTTATTTGAAGGCTTATCCATTTATTTTTTTATTACTTATTATTTGTCTGAATCAGGATTTACAAGATTAAAGGATTAGCAGGATTAAATCCGCAAATCTTGTAAATCCTAAAATCCTGCAAATCCTGATTCAGAATTTTTGTCTGAATCAGGATTCTCAGAATTAAAGGATTAGCAGGATTAATACCCAAATCTTATAAATCCTAACATCCTGTAAATCCTGATTCAGAATTGTTGTCTGAATCAGGATTCTCAGAATTAAAGGATTAGCAGGATTAATACCCAAATCTTGTAAATCCTAACATCCTG
>Ga0214164_1001946_pt1 | contig 11189 bp, 23 predicted proteins | sample TroBogepilimnion_13_FD_153003 | JGI IMG/M metagenome (GOLD analysis project Ga0214164, IMG submission 153003) | Freshwater microbial communities from Trout Bog Lake, WI - Practice 03JUN2009 epilimnion v4 | ecosystem: Environmental > Aquatic > Freshwater > Lake > Epilimnion/Euphotic zone ...
CTGATTTGATACATACTCGTGCATACGAGCAATTCGTTTCTTTTGCTTGGCTCTGTTGGCAGAGCCTTTCTTCATCTTACTGAATCTATATTGTTCATAAGCGAGTCTGTCTGAAGATTTCTTCAGAAATCTTGGGTTTTCTACGATCATCCCATCTGAAGCAGTCAGAAATCTTGACAATCCAACATCAATGCCCACGGCATCTTCGATCTTGAGTTCAGCTTTTTTCGAAAGAGGAACATCATTTTCCACGAGGATAGAGACAAAGTAGTTACCTGTTGCTGACCGACTGATTGTTACAGTCTTGATCTGTCCTTCAAACTTCCTATGAAGTTTAGCTTTGATTGATTTGATCTTCGGAATAGATATTGTGGAGTTCTCCCAATTAACTGTACAGAACTGAGGGCAATGGAAAGACTGTTTAGGATTATGTCTTGATTTGAATCTTGGGAATCCCTTCTTCTCTCGAAAGAACTTTGTGAATGCATTGTCAAGATTTCTCAAAGCCATCTGAAGAGACTGGCTGTTGACAGTCTTCAACCATGATTCTGTTTCTTTAAGCACTTTCATGCTGTTCGTCAGTTCAATACATGAAAGACTTTTTGATTCGGTTTGATATGCTGTTGTTTTCTGTTCAAGCCCCCAGTTGTATACGAATCTAGTAGCTCCAAAATGCTCTTCGAACATCTGAACTTGCTCTTGATTCGGATATATCCTGTACTTGAAAGACTTCAGCATATAGTGTTAATTCTACGCTACTTATACAGATACCTTCTTTTCTATAAAGATTTGTTATTTATCGTAAGGTCGCTCTCATCCCCACCCACAAGGGGATGGGGTTTTCACGCTCCCACTATAAACAGGTGCGCCTTTTAATAAAACAGGAATCCAGCACAATCTTTTAATATCTTGTGTAACGCTCATAAATATATTCTACGTTAATTTTCCCGAAAGGATTTCTTGCTTTCAAGAAAGAAAATTCTTTTATGAATAGAAAAGTTTGGAAAGTAGAATGTATTCGTGCATGTAATTTTTCAGGTGTGTCGTTTAAAGTAGGAGATATTAAGAAGTTTTATTCGTTATTGAAGGCCAAGCATTTCCTTGAAAAAGCTCCTAAAAACTGTTTTGTGCCCATTTTAAAAGATTCTACGCAATAATTTCCATGTATTCTGCGTAGAATGATTAAATCTCAATGATTAAACTTAAATCAACTAAAAAAGAATTATGGGTTGAAGTGTTACATTCTGCATGGAAACTTGTTGTAAATGAAAACATACATCATAATGTTTTGAAACATACGCATCATCTTTATGCGGATGCCGATAAGGACGGACGCATTTCAACAAAAAATGGTTTATGGGGGCATACTGTAATCTTCTTTTATAACTATTCCAAAAACAATGATTAAACTGATACCAACCAAAAAAGAAATATGGACTTCAGTATGTCGTTCTACTTCTTATAGCAATTCAAATGTTGGATATATTATATGGCAGTTTGTATGGCATTCTACTGGAGGACTTATAGGTCGTTCTTTACAGCAGTCTATATTACTTTGTGTTGATGTGAATAAATATGATTAAGTTAATCCCAACCTATCATACTTTACATGATGCTATAATGGATTCTGCACATGAATCTATTATAGACTGCGTGAATTATTCAACATGGATGTTTATAAATGATTTTAATTTTTGTCCTATAATGGATTCCATCAATTATAACTTATGTTCAACCATACAATCTGTCGTGCGAGATTATATAAATCCCAATGATTAAACTAATATCAACTAAAGATGAATTGTGGAATATGTTCGCTATACCTATAAATGGTGGTCCGTGGTTTCATATAACACATTATGTCAATCACCTTGTATGGGATTATGTTCAACATCCTAATTTGTATTATCTGGATTGTATCCAAAATTCCAAGTATGATTTATGATTAAACTAATATCAACTAAAAAAGAAATATGGACAGATTTCTATAATTATATGACTTGTTATGTAGAATATAACAAACAATACGTTTTAAACGATTCTATAACAAATTTTGTATGTCGTCCCATATGGGCCTTTTTTAAACAACCTATTTGGTTTCATTTAGATTGTATACAATATTCCGAGCATGATTTATGATTAAACTAATATCAACTAAAAAAGAATTATGGACAGATTTCTATAATTTAGGCCCATCTGCTACTGTGGCCGAGTTTGCAAGTCGTCGTTTATGGTATGTTATCGAATGTTCTATGGATTATTTCGTAGAAGATTTTATATGGTGGGATGTAAAGCTTGATGTAAGGAATTCTGTAGAAGATTTTATATGGTGGGATGTAAAGCTTGATGTAAGGAATTCTGTAGAAGATTTTTTACGATATGAATTATAATATATCGCAAAATACGAAACATTTGTTTATTTTTAAAGCAACAATGATTAAACTAATATCAACTAAAGATGAAATATGGACGGATTTCTGTAATTTAGATATATCTGTTTCTGTAGCTAGTTTTGCAGGTCATCATTTATGGTATGTTGTTGATATTTCCATAACATTTTGTGCGAAAGATCAAATTGGATATATCGCAAAATACAAAACATTTGATTATTTTTAAAGCAACAATGATTAAACTAATATCAACTAAAAAAGAAATATGGACAAGTTCATATAATTATGGCTGTTTGCAATCATTGGAATCTATGCCTTCACGTTCTTATCATCATATTATAAGTTCTATTTATCAGCCTGTCTACCAATACATAGAATGTAATTTGCTGAGTCAAATACTCTATACAAACGAAACATTTATCTCTGATTCTTCGTAGAATATTTAACGAGGAAAAATAATGGCAAAGAATATCACAGAAGAAATCGAAAAGACTAAGGAAAAATTACAAAAACTTGAATCTGAGCAAAAGAAACAAAAAGAAATGGAAGTTTGGGGCGATAAATTACCTTTATTTTTGCTATCTCAAGGCTATGTTTATGAAAGTCCAGATTATTATTCTAAAGACTTGAATGAAACAATTACATCTTTTGTTCAACTTTACGAAGGTAAATTCATTCATTGTTTCTATCATAACGAGTTTGAAGAAGGAATTTCTGAAACAGAATATGATTTAGATCAAATTGATGATTTAATCAAAGATATTCAAAACAAAAAAGCTCCAGAGAAATACAAAATCACTATCACATTTTCTCTAGAAGAATATTTTGAAAATGAAGAAAGTGCTTTAGAGTATGCAAAAGATCGTCAATGCTATATTCGTACTTTACGTAGCGAGTTTGCTCATGATATTAAGGCTGTGAAAGTGAAATAATGACTGTTAAAGAATTACAACAGGCAATTGACGATCTTCCTGTCAACAAAACAGTTTATTGTGTTAAATGGCATGATTCCACCACAAACAGTTGGATGTTTGCACAAGCGCATGGCTTAGATAGACTTTTTGAAGATGAAGAAACAGTCGAACAGATTGTTAAAAAGACATGTTTATCTTTGCAGCTTCCCTTCAAGAATTATAAAATTGTAAAGATACAAAAGTAGTTTTGAATTAGGAAAAGATTATTTTCCTAATTCAAAATAGTTCCATAATTTATCTCTATCAATATCAACTAATAAAAGATCGCATTGTTCTTCTGGAACGATAGTAGTTGCTCCCCATTTACCTTGTCCATACACCAATTTACCTTGTATCCATTCTCCAATTTCAGGATGCAAATGACAGCAAGCGGCAGTGGGATCATGAAATGCTTTATATGGTTGTCTTTCCAAATATTTAGCCATCATTTCATTAAATAGTTGCATAGCACGAGTTGAATTATTATTCTTCACACGATTATGTTCATCTATTCCATAAAGAATAGTATGACACACATTCTTTCCAACAAACCGACGTGATTCTACATCTCCATTAAGAAAAGCCATTGCACTTTGTTTATCTCCTCCAAGATTGAATGTGTTTACACTTGTAGCTCCTTCAAACTTTTCTAAACGCACTCTAGGTTCGTGAATATTATATCCTACAAATCCCCCTTGCATAGTACATCGGCCTAATCTGCCGCCAGATTCTAAATACTTTCCAATACTATTCAATGGTCCGATACATAAACATTCACAATCAGGATATGATTTCATGGTAGAAGCAATAATATCACTACCCATGCCGTCATGAGAATAACTTTTACTGCAATATTTGCCTAGAAAATCCAAATGCATTCCACAAACACTATGTTTATCTCTATTAGGTTTTCCTACACCAACTGGAATATCAATATTCAATTCTGATAAAAGTGTCTTAACTAATGTTACTTGATCTGGATCGCCAGGAGATACAGTAATAGCGCGTAAATTTACGCCACAATTCACTAAATAAAGCAAAGCGAAGAAATCATCTGCGTCACGACCAATATCTGTTTCTAAAATTAAATCCATATTAACTCCATACTATATCGCATTTATGTGCAATACAATAATGGCATAATTGATCTAATCTTCCCAAATAATCTATCAGACTTTGCAAACTTAATCCTATATCAATCATTCGAGCGCCTTGTCCTAATCCTAAAGGAGCATCGGGATCATTATATTGTTCGTCAGTAGGTGGAGTCGTAAATTCTTTTAATTTAGGAATTGTTGCATCTACAGAAGATATAGCATGCATTAATTGATGTGGGCTAATTCTACCAGAATCTACTAGCGGAAGTTGTAGAAGTTGCAATAATGTCTTCGCATTAACATTTGATAACGTTAATTCCATTTTGGCATCTTGCATATTAAATCCTGTCAGAACTATGGCGATTTTGTAATTTTTTAATTTATCAACATAGATTTTCTTTGTTGGATGATCTGCATAAATAACTAAATTAAATGGTTTTAAGAACTCTTCCCAATATGACAAAGGTTGTGCGCCTAAATCATATAAATAATAGTCCAAATAGTCGTTTTTGGTCTCAATGAATTCTTTTATTTCTTTAGGAATATCATCAAAATCGCAATGTTGGACAAAATTCGCTTCCCAGACTAAATTGTCTTCGTTAGACATTCCTCTTTTAATATCAGGCGAGAACGTTATTGACATATTATTTTCCTATATTATTCAACAATTTGCTCAAACTATCAGAGCGTGATTTGCTATTATGAAAAAAGACATTATTTACTTTTTTATCTGGGACATCCATATATTTAATAAAGTTATTGCATTCAGAAAGATTATTACTTGCCAATATTAATCCATTGCGATATACAATAGAATCAACTTTATATATGTTATTAACTAGAATAGACATATCAGATGCTAAAGCATATTTTAATTCAATATATTCTATTGATTTTCCTTTAACACCGATTTTGTCTAATGATTTAAAAATAGTATTATAATCACTGAGTTTATAGTTGGCATCATATACAATCAAGTTATTTTCGTAAGATGAAGCACTAACTCCAACATCTTTTAAGCCTATTGACAAAGATTCTGCATTAATATTCTTAAATGGAATTACTAATGTATTTTTGGTGAACATCCAAACAATAATACTAAACATTTTTACTCGCTGACCGTTCTGTTTTGTGGCTAATTGGCATATTAGAAAGATTGGCTATTTGTTCAGATGTCAAGTCGCTTTCTCCTATACCAGTTTTGCCAATATAATTAATTTTTTCTTGTTCTGGCGTTCTCATTTCCGTAACTAATTCATGATTCTTTTCGTGCGCTTTATTTATATCTTTAAATTCAAAGTTATTTAAAAATGAAATACATGAAGGAATACTAAGAAATGATCTAGTGATTATTTCACGATTTCCATTTTTATTTAGGATCATTTCTACAGAAATAGTTTCATTATGTGAAATATTCTGTTCAAGTAATTCACGAATTTTTTGTATTTGTGCAAAAGTAGGTATTTGGCATGATGTAATTAATACGTTTCTGCCAATTAAAAGACGAATTCCACCACCATATAGATGATGAATTTTTTCATATAAACCTCCTATATTTTCACCAAATTTATTAATATCCTCATTAAATTTTGACATATTTTGTCTATCAATTTCAGATTTTACATCTTGTTCTATTGTGGATATAAAATTATAATGACTACTTCTTGCCAAATATGCATTCCCGTCACCATCGATAATATAACTTTTATCAGGAACATATTGTCCTGTTGCAAGTTCACTATTCGGTATATCCTGAAAAACCATATTATCTTTAGTCTTTTTCATCCATAAAGGATGCCATTGGTTTTGCCAATTCTGTGACAATGATAAATCAGGAATTTTATATCTTCCAGAAGGAAGATTCGATGCAATTAATATTCTATACCACATAATTTAATCTTAATGATTTGCTATTAAGATTCCTCTAGTTTTAATATGCTTTTAACAGTATTGTAATAGACATAATCTTCTATATCGCTTTCATATCGTTTTAATTCATCATTGAACTTTCCATTTTTATATGCATCAAGCCAATCCTTTAAATTATATTGAGTTGCCCCTGCGTCAAATAAGTTCTTTCTATAGATAAGTAAAGATAAATTCTCGCGCATTCTATTAACGCGACGTTTATCACTAAATTCTGGTATAGACAATAATTCATTGATATATGTTTGATGTTTTAAATCAACAACTAAATGATTATTATTTGCTACTTTCATGCAAAATGTTTCGTTAGCTGGAATGTGAAAATAGCCAACAACTTTTTTCCAAGTTTCTTCTCTTTGATCCCATTCTTCTTGACTAATTTCATCTGGTCGGTCTGTATTATCCCAATAGCTATAATCTACATACCATGATTGAGATTGCAAGCAATTTTCATATTCATTATAATTATAGAAAGGTATCATAAGCCATTCTTTATCATTATATGGATAGCAAGCGATAGTGAACTCTAAATCTAATACCAGATTATTTTTATCCGAAGACTCTTTAATATAATCTATGATTATATCGGCAATAGTTGGTGGATTTGGGTTGCTATCAGCATATGAAAGATCAAATAATTGATTTGCCGTATAATTGTCATAAGCTCTCACTAGTCTTTGACAAATTTCAAAGTTATAGCCTTTTTGACTGATTGGCAGGAGTTGTTTTTTAAAATCACGCAAGTTTTCTAGCACTTTAAAAGCATCCAAACCCGATTCATCTTTCATTTTAAACGCATTATATAATTTTGTGCTCATTTATCGATCCTTGAAATATACTGAATATTCAACACCACAAAATATTCGGTAAAGAAACATTTTTATTTTAATTGGTGTTCTATGACTACAGTCTGTGCATTTTAATACTATGGCATCTTTAATATTTATATATGGATTAGTATTATATGGTTGTATGATCTTATTCCATTCTTCGTCATCTTTTACCTCTTCGATAGAAATGCCAAGATTATTAAGTTTTTTATTTATTTGAAATATCAGACTTGCTTTAATATTTATTCCAGTTTTTGCTGTACCAGTTCTATAATGATCAATATATCCTGTGGCATTTGGGTTTCTTGGAAGAAATACTTGTTCAAATATATAATATATTTCAGAATGATCATTTGGAATCATACTTTGTTTGATATATTGTTGATATATTTTAGGCGCATGAAACATACATTCATCATTTATAATTTTTTTGAGCATTTTTCTGCCTTCTATTTTCAGCGTAGCCATAAATCTATTATCGTACATTTTAAGAAAGATTTGTTCTTAGAAATGAGAAATGTTTTAGCCAATATTCACGTAGAATCAATTATGATTAGTTGGCGTAGCGATGTAGAAGAAATTCCTGAAGAGGGAGAGATTTTAATTTGGTCTAAAACAAAAGGATTACAGCATGTTGAATGGCGGCTAAACGATTGTGGCTATACTGTTCCGTGGGAAAATTGGTGTGTTGTAGGAACAATGGGAACTGAAATGGCCGAAAGTAATTTTAGTCATTGGGCAGTCATACTGTCGCCTTTTCATCACATAAAGACAAAAGAAATATTTTAGTGGAAGATGAAAAACGAAAAGAAAAAGCGTAAGCTACAACTAAAAGAAGCAAGAAAACATCCGCATATGATGTTTGGCTATGGATATTATCCAGGTGCTACAACAACTAAAAGACGCTATAAGAAACATCCTGCGCTGAAAGCTTTCCATAAGTTAGGGGCATTTAGAGCAGATAATGGGCGTGATGGACTTCAAAAATGTGCGCGAGAATTGGAAAGAAACAGACAAACGCACATATTAAATTATGAAGATGCGATCACTGATCCGAATGTAGAACAAAGTGTGTTGTTTAGAGCCACACATACATTATCGCGGAATAATGCGAGAAGATAATGGAAGATACACAAATTGCAACACAAGAAATGATTGAATGGTTTGCAGATGGAGAAGTAGATATTAATTTAATGCTTCGACTAAATCTAATCACACATCAGCAGATTATTGAATTGTGGAAACGAGAGCACGAATAAGGAGAAACATGGAAACATTAAAAAACGTATGGTATATATTACTATGTGTCATCGGGTTCGTATCATATAGATATGCTGCTATAAAATTATTTTGCCTTTCATTTCATGAAAGGAAATATCAAAATAGAATTCTTTGGTCGCTTTTATATTTACAATTGCTACATTTTTAGTATATACAGATTATCATTCATACAAATTCTTTTTGAATTTTGGTGCAGATATTGCATTTATATTTGGTTTGATGTTTTTGTTTGACTATTGCAATGAATCTTAGAAAACAATGGAGAATTTCTCCATTGTTTTCTGCTAATTAAAAACGATGTAACACGTAGAACATAATATGTGGACGAAAATTTATTTTACTGATTCAATTATTTATGTTCAAACAACTCAATATGATTACTCCCAGAAACCAGAAGAAATCAATACCGTTATAGAAATTGATGAAGATGGTACGGCTAAATATCATCGTGGAACTGTTAGAACAGGATATTATGACAATGAATCTCCATCGGGAGTAAATGCTTCAATGACAAGAGATGCGACTTTACAAGAAGTTACATCGGCATTTGCTCAATGTCTTATTAATTTAAATGAGCGCATGAAAAAAGGAATCTAATATGTTTTTAGTTTGTTACGCATTTATCTGTATCGTATATTTATGGAGCTATATAAAGCTTCACACTACGAAATCCACTGATTATATAAGTGTTGTCTTGATGTCATTCGCTTCATTTGTTGTGCTTACTGTGTTTATGATGATAAATAAACAAGTAGATGCATGGTATGTTTGTCTTATGACAATACTACTATTTTTTAATGCATTAAACATATTGAATAATAGTGCCGAAGCATATGAACAGAATGAGGATCAATTAAAATGAACGAAACAGTAAAATGGACAATTTTCTTTATAGCTCTGTTTTTTAATCAGTACTTTTTTTACAAAGTTAAAAACTATGGATGTAAATACAAAAACCATTTGATTTGTTCCGCTTTGTTTTACTTTTCGTATGCGATTTGGTGCTATCACGATCAAAGCCATTTTTCGCAAACATTAATTGTTTTAGCTATGTTTTTTTCAATCAGGGCTGATTACATAATCCTTAAAAGGAAGTGCTAAGCTGTATAAACAAGTTTACTATGAACTTGTTTATACTTTTTGATTCTGATTATATCTTCCAATCTAAACGTGCTTTAAAAGCATCCAGAATGCTCAGAAAAAATGGATATAGAGTGGATAATCCACATGGCACTCTTTGGTATGTCTATAAAAATATGAATTTAGTACAATATGACAATGATTATGGATTAACTAACTATCAATTGATTAAATTGACAAAACAGATTGGATTGTATGATTTTTCCCGCACATATTGATTTTTTGTACGATAATATTAATATGGAAACAAACGATATTAAAGATCAATTCGCGCAAGAATATCAAGATGGAAAATCACCAACCCTAAGTGATTATGTCAATAAATATCCACAAATGGATATCGAAGAATTTTTAGATTGGGGATTGGAGTTTGCTATGTTTGAAGCGCAAGCTAAATTCTTACAAAATCGAAGAATACAGCTTATTAAAACATTGCCAAGAAGGTCAGGTAAAACTCAAATTGCACATGAAGTAATAAAATACCTTTTAAAAATGGAAACAAACGATATTAAAGATTAATTCGTGCAAGAATATAAAGATGACAGTTTACCAACCGTATGATGTTCAATTCTATGATGAAGTCCCTGGAATCACCCATCTAATGCAGGAGTATAAATTATGTTACCATCATTAGCTAAATTATATAAAGAAAAAAAGAAATTGAAGCAAAAATTCAAAAAATACAAAATAAATGTCCGCACCCAGAAAAAGATTGCGAATATATCTTGAAGGCTGACACTGGAAATTGGGATCGTGGAGACGACTCATACTGGAGTAATCATTATTGTAAAAGATGCAATAAAAGATGGACAGTCGATGGGCAACTCCATCATGGAACCAAAGTAAAGGAATTTAGTGGATAAAATGAAATGTAACAAATGTGGTTTAGATTTAATTGAAAACAACCCCTACTATAAAGATTTATTTGCTTTCTCAGTAATGCTTGATAAAAATGGAAAATCGCCCAGCCCAGACAAAATTAAAGAATTGCATAAACAACATATTGATGGTGTAATTAACCATTGCAAAGAAGTTAATTTGTGCAGTTGTAATTATACAAATGAATAATTTCAAAGCCTGAATATTTTCGTCAGCAGGGCAATCTAAAGCCAAATTGCACATGAAGTAATCAAATAACTTTTAAAAATGATTAAGCTAATATCTAACAAATATACTATATGTAATAATTTTGAAAAATCAGTAAACAAAACACTTTGGACTGAATATTATGATTTATTGTCGAATTGCAATTTACGCTTGCGGCCACATTTTGTTAAAAAAGTAAATACAATAATCTTTCGACATATGAGGCTAGAAACTATATTTGATGAAAAACAATTATGATACAATTATTGCGTAGTCAACCCCTGGAAGAGTATTTTGAAAAGCACATGCTTGTCAACGATTTTTTGGCAAACAAAATACTACAGTATATTGACATTGACTCCTTTGAGATTGTATTTTATGGAACATTTTATAGTGTGAAGCGAGAAAACCCCGCTCCTTGTGGGCGGGGATGAGAGCGAACAATAATTATTTTAAAAAATTACAAAATAAAGGGGCTTTTGATAA
>Ga0214164_1001948_pt1 | contig 11177 bp, 21 predicted proteins | sample TroBogepilimnion_13_FD_153003 | JGI IMG/M metagenome (GOLD analysis project Ga0214164, IMG submission 153003) | Freshwater microbial communities from Trout Bog Lake, WI - Practice 03JUN2009 epilimnion v4 | ecosystem: Environmental > Aquatic > Freshwater > Lake > Epilimnion/Euphotic zone ...
ATACCTTACTTCTTTAGAATAATAATAATTAATTAAAAATAACTTCCCGTACTTAACAGTACAAAAATACGAAAAAAGTTTTAGACTAACAAATATTTGATTTTGCAAAGTTTAAAACTTTAACACATAAAAGAAATCCTAACAGATATATCCTCTCCTATAGAAGAAGAAAACTATATCTGTTAGGATAATAAATTGGGTATCTAACTAGAATCGAACTAGCATCAAGGGATTCACAGTCCCCTACTCTGACCATTGAGCTATAGACACCATATAAAGAGTAGTCCTACCTGGATTTGAACCAAGACTAGCAGGGTCAAAGTCTGCTGTGCTACCATTATACTATAGGACTAATTGTTGCGGGAATACAGGTGTCTGAACCCTGATCTAACGATTAACAGTCGTTTGCTTAACCACTAAAGCTTTATTCCCAAATGCGGGCTATACGGGACTCAAACCCGTTCCTCTGTATAGACAGTACAGAAGCTTAATCCATCGCCTAATAGCCCATAACACCTTTCTACGCTGTCCTTTTTTATCAGGACCCTATGTAAGATAAACAGTCTCTCTTCGTCTAAGTGGTGGGAATCGAGCCCACGAACACTCCCTTCCAGGGGGAGCAAGTATAGCCTCTGCATAACACCTAGATATTTAATGTGCCCTAGATAGGAGTCAAACCTACAAGCCTCTGATTCTAAGTTCCCGTCACTGGGGCATTTTGCACAGGCTTTAGGACTCGAACCTAAATGAACGGTTTTGGAGACCGTCATACTACCATTGTATGAAACCTGTATATAACAAAAAACCCTTACAAAATTGTAAGGGCTATTATCTTTCATATTATTATATGACATATAATCAACCCTTATCATCAGTATTTTGATGATTCCAGCTAGGTTGATTATTAAGTATCATTGTTATCTTTTTCATATAATAAATTTTGTTACGAGAGAGGGATTTGAACCCCCGACCTTTGGGTTATGAGCCCAACGAGCTACCTGACTGCTACCATCTCGTGATATTGTAATGCAAATGTACAACGTCATTTTCAACTTTCCAAATGTTTTAATATATATTTGTTTGTTTAATTTGGTAATATTATTTTACTATACTTAAATCTTCTTTTGTAGATTGCCTTATTTCTACTAAATAATACCCCATACTATTACACTTAACAGGACATTTCTTTATTTGTTCCATTTTAGAAATCATTTTTGAAGAACCTTCTAAAGGATGAGACATTACTAATATGTTTTCTTTAGTATCTAAAAGATCTTTTTTAAAAACTGCTGTGATCATTATTATATTTTAATTATTTTTAACTTATCCATTATTACTATTTTTACTCCATAACAACTTCACTAAAATAGGTTCATACATATCTCTAGCACTTTTCTTTTCCATCTCATAAACTTCAATAGAAGGATACCAGATGTTATATGCGCTATCCTTAAGTTTATAAATATCCTGTTCAGGTATATAAACAAGATCAGGATGTTCTTTATTGTCCATTTCCTATATTTATTATTGTTGGGTAATTTACTCCTTCTGGTAAATACCATGTATATCTACCATTTTCATTTGGTCCCATAGTTTCTACTTTCTCCCCTAGAGACTTGAGATAAGGCATACCTTCTAATCTACTTATATTTACTGATCCTGGAATAGGCATTTTACTAAAGAGATCCTCAAATACTTTTCTGATTGATTTGCTAGAAAACCTTTTCTTTTTTCCAAAATAAACTTTACTTCTATTTGTCATATTGCAAATATACACTATTATATGTTAAGACAAAGTTATAGTTCTTTTTCTTCTTTTTGGTTTATAACCAATATAATCAAACAAAGGGTTATATTGTTCTTGTCTCATAAAGAGATAACCTTTAATACTTCTCATCCTATTATATTCTTTTATAGCTTCCCCTTTAACCCATTTCCAATAATTGAAACATTTATATATTTGTTTCTCTTTTATATCAAGATCCTTGATTGCTTGTGGTACATTATCGTATCTACCAATATGACCATTATTTGTATTAATACAGATAATGGGGTAATTCTTTTTGATCCTTTCTTTCTTTATAATAGGTTCTTTAGTTTTGTTTCTTTCCTTTATTGGTTGTAGCCACTTTTCTTTTTCATCTGGTATATTTATATTAAAACCTTTCTCAGGATTTATTGAATCATAAAATCTTATCCAGTAAGATTCCCTTTCTTCAAACTGCTCTACAATACACTCCTCTAGAATAGCATGAGAGAAGCATTCCTTTCCATACAGATCCCAAGCAGCCTGTATATGAGGATTAATTCCTTTACCCTGTTTCATATGAGACCAATGGTCCCATACCCTATGTATTATATTCTTTGAGGAACCTATATAAACCTTATTGTTTTTACCACAGTGGATGATATATATTCCACATTTTTTCTCCATTTTATTATAATAATCTTTCATAAAAATTTTTATTTTTAAATTTTTTCTAAGACAAAGATACTATAAAATTTTTTATTTTCCAAATAAAGATAGAGAGTATTTAATTCTAAAAATTAATTTATGTCAGTTAAACACCAAAGGAGTCCCCTCTCTCACTCCCTACCTTGAATGGAGAGTGTGGGTACCCCTGTGGGTTGCCTATATGAATGTATATTTATTTTTAACAATTAAAATTTCATTTTATGATTTTATTGAACAAAGTTAACAAGGCTGACAGCAGCATGGCATGGACTGGTGCTAACTTCTCAATCACTAAGAAAGACGAACAGCTCTTCATTGAGGCTGGTGTACTGCGTGTGGCTGGTAACAGAGCGAGCATCGTAGGCAATCCTATGACTACACCTAACTTCTCCAAGGACGAGAAGGGTGAGTACACCATACCTGCTGGTAACAGGCTGATAGGTGTTGACGGTGTTGTTGCAGACAAGATTGCAATGATCCAGGCTGAGAGTGCTGCTAAGTCTGCACAGATCAAGGACATGGCTAACAACCCTGAACTTGCCAAGTTGTTTCTTGCTTAATTAAAGGGGTTAATCCCCTTTATACTAAAGTAATAACAATCAGCCAAATATATTTGTTTACTTAATTAATACCTTTAATCTATGGGAGGTTGGTAGTCAAGCCTCAAGATCTGTTGATCTTACTCATGTAAGTAGTCTCCTCCTATAGATAAAGTTATGATTGAGAGTTAGTAGAACTAACGACCTTATTGAGAAGTAATTTGTTATGTATGCTAACATTGATTACCAATAGTTTATGTATTATTCATTTAATACTATCTATAGTAATCAGTGTTAGTTATACATATAATGGTATATTCTTTCTACTTGTTTCTTAAAATCTTTAACAGAGTAAGACCATTTCATTGTGTTACAATGACAACAACAAGGTGTACAATTTTCTATAGTATAGCCTTGTTTACTATCTATTCTATCAATAGTTGAGGCTTCAGAACCACAGTAAGAACAAGTTCCTGATATTAATTTAAAGAACTCTTCTATAGATAGTTTAAATTCTAAGCCTTTCTTATTAGCTCTTGCTATATAAGCTTTATACTTAGGAGGAAGATTTTGTTTATATTTAAGTCTATGCTTACCTTTATCCTTTCTTTCTTCTTTATCTTTTAATATTTGTTTCTTATTATCTTCCCTTATCTTATTTATAAAAGATTTCTCTGCTTTTATTTCTTTAGATCTAGTATATAATCTATAATACTTCTTATATTCTTCATCAGTAAGAGATAAGAAATCTACATCTGGATTATTAATCTCTATATATTCTTTTATATTCATATAAACAAAAGTAATTAATTTAGTTCAAACAACCAAATTATTATACATATATTTGTTTATATAATATTCAATCATGATTATTCAACTACTCATGTAGTTTTTAATATATTATTCTTTAATACCTAATTAATGTATGACATTTTGTCATGACATAATAACATAAGACTGCCATTATGTCTTAATAACTGACAAGTTGTCATGTTTTTTATTTAAAATGGTGTAAATGAGAGGGTGATGTTAGAAAAGCTAACGGTGTTAGTTTTGTTTCACACTGTTTTTAATACTAATACTGTCACTTTTTATATCATTACTAACTTAAATACATAAATATGACACAAAAAGAATATAAAAGACTTTTTGATAAACATAGGATAGTTACTATATCTAGTGGTACTGCTAAGACAAGAAGAAATGATACATCTCTTCCTATATTTAGTGAATACATACTATTGTTTAATAGTAGAGAATTTGATAATTATGTTAAATTCTTTGGTAATTCTTGTGATCGTTATGTACGAAATATAATATTTACATTTAATTAAATTATTATACTATGAATATTATATTATTGTTCATCAGCCATTAGGGCTATAATCAGGAAGTTGCCAGTTAGATCCTTAAACTGGAATGTTTTATCTCTTATAGTTTGCGGCATTCCTTTAATGGTTTTAGGATGTGAGACCCAAAAGTAAATCTCTAACCAAAAGGGTTTAATAGAGAGCAGCACCTAGAAAGACTGCTCTCATTTTTTATTATCATTTATTGAGTGCATGTACATGGTTATATACCAGGTATAGGTCAATAGTTATATACTATTGGTTCAGGTCAGCCTTTATGGTTAGATGCTAAAACTCATTAAAATTATTTTTTATGTATATACTAATTGATATAGATAGTAATTTAGAGTTACGTCTTAGTTATTGTTTAACTGAAGAAGAATATAATCTGTTACCACAATATCAAAAACAATATTATAAACAATTTTAATATTAAAACATATGAAAAAGAAAACGCTTTATAATACATTGATTACTATAGCAGCTATAGTAGGAATAATGATTCTTGCAAGCTGCATACAACATTTTTGAGTAACCTATAATAGTGCCATAAGACTCTGGCTTTTAAAGTAACTGAAGTTCTATTATAGGTTTAAATTTTTATCATCATGGGAATACTAGCATTCATATTTATATTATTTATACTTCTCTTCTTAAGAAAACTATTAAGAGGATAAACAAAACAAAAACAATGAAAAACAAAAATTCATATATATTATTTATAGTATTTTTAGTATTATTCTTACTAAATACTACATTAATAATAGACTCTTATACAACTTATAAGAGTTTTTCCTGGTTCTTTATAGGATCAGACATAATATTTTTAATAGCATTTCTTATTCATTTAAGAGATGTTATGAAAGAAATTTAAGATGAAGGAGAAATTCGGGTATGAAATCCCGACTCTATTGAGTGGTTTAATATTCACATGACGCTCCCATGTTATTTTACTTACTGCTTGACTAGTTGAATAGTAAACCTACGAAGGCTCTCACATTGTTGAACTATGAGTAGATCATTTACAGCTATTACAGTAGCGTTATTCATGAAAGAGATTTAAATAGCCCTATCTCTAATATCATCATCATAGTTCAACTTTTCATATTCACATTTAAACATTCAATATTATGTACGAATTAGTAACTTTCCCAGAAGTACAACAATTTATGGAGCATCCTGAATTCAGACAATCATGCTATTTACTTAGTGCTTTTGCAGACCAAGAATATGCTCCTGATAGTGCATATTTTGTTCCTATTTGGCTTTATAAAGAAGTAACTGGTATAGACCCGATAGATATTCATATAGCTGATGTGGATTAATAAAACTAATAATTGAACTATATTGATTTATATAATTGGCTATCATGTTTAAACACATATCAGTTTTTATATACTCAATATAGTTCAATTATAAAGCAACAACATTAATTCACCCATAAAAACTCAAACAAAATGGACAATCAAATCGCAATTACAAAAGAACTTGCACAAAAAGTAAAAGAAACAGTATCACACGGACTAGTCAAAGGTTTAGGTAAACCAGAATTAGGACAAATGTGTGTAGAAGCTGCTGTTAATTATGCATGTGGCCTTCCACACGGAGATAATCCTTTATGTGTAGGTAATGCAGTTAGGTCATTTAAAATAAAACTTAATGATGCTAAATGGTCTACTAATAACGCTCGTGCAATAGGTATGTTAAAAATAGCTATTGCTCAATTAGGTAGTAATACTATTAATCAAATAGAATTTGCTAAAATAGTAGCTTTCAAAACAATAACAGTTTTAATGGCTATTATACTAAGAGATAAAGGATATAATGAAGAGGCAACTCTTTGTGAAAATTCTAAAACTTTATTAGAAGCAAAAGATAATATATGGAGTGTAAAGAACAAACTTTATGCTGCTGCTTATGCTTATGCTTATGCTTATGCTTATGCTGCTTATGCTGCTGATGCTGCTGCTTATGCTGCTGCTTATGCTGATAAATACCTACTTATATCAGCTAATATATGCTTAGAAGCATTAATAGAGTTAAAATCACCAGGATGTGAATTCTTATATCTATGTGATTAATATCATTTAAGAAACCGAGTAGAGCTTTAGGTTTACGATAGTGTGTACAGCTAGAATAAGCACTACTATGGAATTTAAGAAGCTTTCTACTAAACTATTGTAATATGAAAGTAATTAAGGTAGTATTAGGGACTGTTATAACACCTATTAACCTTAAGGGGAACTGTTTTACAATAGAAGTAGAGAGTAATATACACAATATGGTAAAAAGACTTAATATTTATACTATAGTTCAAGCAAAAAAGAACATTTTACCTATTGTGTATTTATTAAATCATTTTTTAATATTATAAATAATTTTATTATGAAACCTGTTATTTTTACACTCTGGAGAACTAACATTAAAATTATTGTTAATGTTATTATGATTACCGATGTTCGTGAGTTTCCTAAAGGAGAAGGTACATCTTTATTTATGCAAAATAGTAAAGTTGTAGCTGTTGCTGAAAATCTTATTGAAGTTTTTAAACTCTTAAAAGAAGAATCATGAAAAAACTAAAATATACTGATTATACTAATAGTTCTAATAATATAGAAACTATTGCTATTAATTCTAAAGAAGCTTTATTTGCTTTAAGGTTTCTAAGTAAAAATAAGAGTTCCTCTACTATTGCTACTTATTTCGGTATATTAAAACCTATAGGTTTTTCTAATACTAATAGGCTTGATTCTCCTAATTGTCCTAACTTTTAAACTTATCTAATATGATAAAAAAAAAGAATTTCTATATAGTATTTTCTATTATTGTTATTGTTGGTTTTTTAATTTTATCATAATGGAAAAAGAAATTAAGAAACTTAAAAAATTAGGTATGTCTTCTAAAGAAGCAGTTATCTTTTTAAGAGAAATAGCTTTAAATTGGTTTGATAAAGGTATGAGTAATAAAGATGCTCATCTTACTAACACTTCTTTTAGAACTGCTTTAAAAATAGATATTAAAACACCTTTTGACACTTTATTCAGTAAAGAACTTGCTAAACTTTCAGATAATGGAAAAAAATAACAATCCTTCTATAGAAAAATTACAAATTACTGAAGAAAGAGAAACATTATGGGAAAAATATTTAGAAATAAATAAGAAAATTCATGATGAATGGGAAAAGAAACACGTTGAAGATATGGATGAATGTATTTTTTAATCTTTAAATAACTAATTATGCATACTTTTCTTTCTTTATTTTGTATTCTTATCCCTATATCTTTTATAATAACTTTATGTTGTTATCCTTTTGATAAACAAAAAGGCAAATACTTTGATGAATCTTAATCCCCAAATATAAAATTATGATACACAAAATTTACAATCAGACTAAAATGCCTGCGCTAAAAAGTTTTGAGGATATAACAGATCCTAAAACTGGACAGCCTATTATTGCAACTAATAAAGAAGCTGCAAGGGCTAAAAGGCAAAAAATACTTGCCAAGATGATCGATCCTAAAGCAGGATGTGGGATTTAAAAACATTTAATATCTATAGAATAGTACAGACTTAGTACTTTATAGGAACGTCAGGCAGATTTGATCTCTGATAGTACTATTCTATAGATATATTACAAGGTTAACTGAATGAGTCTTTGAAAATTAAGACGAAACCTAGTTTATACGATGGTCTTAACCAATCTAAATTGTTTCAATTATGGCAACAGCTAAAAAAACAGCAGCAGCATCAAAGAATACAGCCCCGCTTACAGCAAGCCAAAAGGCATGGGCAACAAGGCGTGCAAATGCAGCAGGTAAAACAACAACTTCCACAAAAGTTACAGCACCCGCTAAACCACAAAAGGAAGTTAAACCTGTTAAAGCAGTTACACCAGCACCAGCTCCACGTTCCGCCAGGTCTACATCAGGTACTAAAGAATATTAATACCTGAGCCATGTGTAATTCAAACTTATTGCTTTATATCTTAATATAAAGCAATAAACCGTTATAGTCGGTTTTTTATTATTGTGTTAATGTAACATCTTAAAAACATATTTTATGGAAACAGTTAGAAGATCCCTTCATACAGTAGAACAAGCACTAGCTAATGATGCTCTTAGAGAAGTATTAGAAAGATACTATATAGGTAAAAAAGTACGTATTACTTCTACAGTAGAATATCCTAATTATGTTAATAAAATAGGAACTATTACAGGTGTAAGTGGAATAGAAAATTGTGTATTTCAAGTAGAAATGCAAGATGGAGCAATTTTAAATCCTTACAGACCTGGACACATTGGGGGTAATACTCCTCAATGTGAATTAGTTGATACTACTATTTTTGATACAATATCAAATTCTAGCAGAGTTCCCCAACTAGGAGACTATGTGTTTATTTCTTCTGAAAATACACATAAAGCTGAGTATTTTTCTAGTAGGTTAAATCTTCTTTGTATTATTAGAGAAATAGATAGTAGTGATATACCTTTTTACATAGAAACTATAGATGAATTAGATAGTTTTTGGGTAAATAAAGTAGAATTTGCTACTCCTGAAGAAATATCAGCAGGAGGACGTATCTATATTACAGATTTTAATAGAAAACCTGAAGTAGGAGATTATGTAGTAGTATTACCTGAAGATACTAATTACCATCAATTTGATAGAGATACCTGTAATGTAATGAAATTAACGGAACATAGTATGTCAGAATGGTATTCATTAGATTATCCTGATGGCAGACATAAAGATTCCTATAATCTTATAAGGTTAGCTACTCCACAAGAAATATTAGATATGTTAAGAGCATATCTTAATGTAACTATACCTTCTTCAGAAGAGTCTGTTAAACTTACTTATAATAATTGTGAGGAAGGAACAAAAGTAGTTTTTAAACCTGATTGTGAAGAATCTTTAAGAAGTTTTGCTTTTGATATACGGACTTTTAAAAGCTTATTTCCTGATTGGCAAACTAAAATATTTACTGTAAAATCCAAAAAAAATGAAACAGTAAAATTACAAGAATTTCCAAATGGAGCTTGTAATATACAATATTTTAATCTTTTACTATCTAATAAAAAAGAAACAAAAATTATTATTCCTGAATATTCTTTACCTGTTTATACAGGTTATAAGAAAGAAGTTCTTGATTGTCTTCTTACTACTCCTCAAAATATTTCTGTTATAAAAGCAAAAGCTATTAACAGAGGTTATTATGATAAAGTAATTAATTCTTTAATACCTTATAAAATGGGTATAGAAATTGAATGTATAGAAAGTTTATCTAGACATCTTCAAAAAGAAGGAATTATTGAGCAAACAAAAGATTCATATTTTTCACATCCTTATAAAAAGCAAATAAACCAGCTTTTGGGATGTAGTGATTATTCTGATGATAGGAATAGTATTGGTAATACAGGAATGTGTGAGCAAAGACTTTGTTTTAAAGGACATAAAGAAATTATTGCCCTACAAAGATTTTGTGCTTTACTTACACAATATTGTGTTCTTGATACAACTGGTGGTATTCATATACATTTTGATTTTCCTGAAGCAAAAGATATAGATATAGCTAGAAAAATAAAAAATATAGCTACTAAATATCTTGATACTTTAAACTCTATTGTACATTACCAGGGAAGCTTCAATTCTAAAGGAGTAGGAATTAATCAAAAAGGTACATGGATTAACATTAGAACAGCCCTTAATACAATAGAAATAAGAACTATTGCCCCCACATTTGATTACACTAAAATTGTAACTCAAATTATTGCCATAAGCGATATAATTACTAATATAAGAAAAGAATTAAAATTAAATATGTACAAACTCTAAATATTAATCGTAGATAATCTCAAAAAGATAGGAGAAAGATATTTAACAAACAAACTTTTAGTTATTGGGTAGAATAACAATGGGGTGAGAGTCCTTCAAGATGCCTTATTCTTAATCAAGGGTAAGAAAAGACTGTGGTACTAGTGAAAGTGATGTTTTACTGTTACAATCCGCAAGAAAGTAACATATGGTATCTGTAATTGTGGTAAGAATCTACTGATCATAGACAATTATCATCTCATTACAAAAATAGTTGTTAGATGACACAACTAGAGAGCCTTTTTCTCTTAAACAAAAATATCAGTTAAATATATTATTGACGAATAATATTATTTTACTATGTAAAAATATTACAAGCAAGGACGTTTGTAATTATTAAGGCATTTTATAGTTTATTCAGGTTTGTAAGTTGTAGTAGTTTGTAATTACAACTTGAATGAATAAGTTTTAACCTTAAAATAATTTGATAGAATAAGTTAAAGGCTTAAGAAGATCTTCAATTGATCTATCTATCACGAAACAAATTAATAAAATAATTATTTTAACAATTTTCAAATCACAATATTATGGAAAAATTAATTATATTAAACGCAGAAAATAAAGAGTTGGGTACTACTTTTGGTCTTACACCTGAACGTGAGGAAATAATACTTAATCACGTTAATAAAGTTTTTGAGGATGGTTACACTCCTGAACGACAGGCTCGTAATGAGGGTAATGGTCCCTCTATAGGAGAAGCTCTTGTGGAAGGTTGTGCTATTGCTGAAAATGAACAGGAAATGGCAATCATTTGTTTTACTATAGGTCATACTATAGGAGAAATGTTTGCAAATCCTATGCAAAAAATGATGGAAATGTTTGGTGGTATGACACCATCAGAAACAGCAGAAGATATTTCTTCTGAAGAAGCTGAAAATAACTAATCCATAAATCCTATTTTAATTAATTTGTTTCATTAAGAACTATTAGAAATAATAGTTCTTGTTTAATGCAGCCATG
>Ga0214164_1001953_pt1 | contig 11156 bp, 7 predicted proteins | sample TroBogepilimnion_13_FD_153003 | JGI IMG/M metagenome (GOLD analysis project Ga0214164, IMG submission 153003) | Freshwater microbial communities from Trout Bog Lake, WI - Practice 03JUN2009 epilimnion v4 | ecosystem: Environmental > Aquatic > Freshwater > Lake > Epilimnion/Euphotic zone ...
AAGGAGTAACACGCTGATCAACATATTCATGACGCATACTCATATTTTAAACATACGACATTTTGGCTGATTTATTTCAACTGCAAAATCTGGGTTTAAAACAACCGGGACAGTTTCGTTAGTATTTGCGGAAATTTTATTTATTATTTGCCCTATCATGTTAGTTATGTTAATACACACGGATTCGTTTAATGTACTCACCACTTTAATACAAAATTGGCCTCTATTCGGATTTGGGTAGCAATAAACTGCGTCAGCTATATGTGGAACCACTGGAACTGAAACAGTATTTCCCATATATCTTGCTCGGCTAAAATCTGCAAAATATAAATCATCTGAATTGTTTATTGCTATACCTAATGGAAAAATATTTGTTAACAACGCTGGTTGGCCTTCACCATTATATAAATCATTTCCTGTACCGGCAATTGTGGTAACAACACCTGAATTATCAACTTTTCTAATTCTATAATTATAGACATCTGCAATAAATATATTGCCATTACCATCTACTTTTAGCCCATTAGGCCAGTTGAATTGAGCTAATGTTGCTGGTCCGTTATCTCCCCCAAAGCCGACATGACCGTTTCCGGCAATTGTGTTGATAATGCCATCGGTAGTAATTTTTCTGATACAATTATTGCCATGCTCGGCAAAAAATATATTGTTAGAAACATCTATGGCAACACCTGTTGGGTCATATATTGTTGCATTTGTTGCTTGTCCGCCATCGCCGGTATAACCAATACTACCCGTACCTGCAATGGTTGATATGATACCGTTTATCGCAGGTTTAATTTTCCTTATCCTGTTATTATTAATATCTCCAAAAATGACATTGCCAGACGCGTCTAAAGCAATACCTACACAAGTTGCTATTTGTGCGGTGGTTGCCGGAATATCATCTCCATTATAGCCAGAAAAACCAGTGCCAGCAATTGTAGTAATGATACCTAAAGCATTGATCATCCGTATCCGGAAATTGTGATCGTCGCTGAAATAAATATTTCCAAAACCATCTACTACTAAAGCATCTGGATAATTTAATTGGGCAGCAGTTGCTGCTATGGCATCGCCATTATAGCCGGCAATACCTGTACCAGCTATTGTAGTAATAATACCAGATGTATTTATCTTACGTATTCGGTTATTCCCTGCATCGCAAATATAAATGTTACCGATGGCATCAACTGCCACATCTGCAGGATGGTTTAACTCAGCATGGATTGCAAGACTATCATCACAGCAATAACCTGTAGTGCTATCACCTGCTATGGTGGTGATGATCTGCGCATAGCTATGCACTCCAATAAATGAGCTAAGAATTAAAGAAAAGAAAATGAATAAATTTTTGTTCATAAAAAAATGGTAATTTAGATTGGTTAGGAATAAATTAATGACATAAAATATATATTCATCTTATTAAAAGATGTTACTTGGCATAAATAATTATTTTTAGAATATTAGTTCTATGGAGATTCTCCCTTTATTAGAATTTCCCCCTCAAAGTGTGAGTGAATGGTAGTGGCGTTAATAATGTACATACCATCAGGCTCATGGATCTGAATCGGAAATGGAGCATTGGTACTTGTGTAAAACTTCCCTATTATCTGCCCAAATAGATTGGTAATGGTGATATTTGCAGGATCATTTGCAGGGGATATAATATTTACAATAAAGGCTCCATGAGTTGGATTAGGATAAGCAGTAAAAGACTCATTTTTAATATTGATTATCGGCACCTCAACCGCATTTTTGATAAACCTAATACGATTATTGCCCAGATCAGCTATATATATATATCCGTTGGAATCTAAAGTAACGCCAGTGGACCCATATAATTCTGATGAAACTGCCAAACTGCCATCTCCTTCAAAGCCTACGATTCCATTACCTGCAATGGTTGAAATAATACCTGATGTATTTATTTCTCGGATGCGTTCATTACCTGCGTCACATACATATACATTACCCAAATTATCAACGGCAATACCCGCGGGAAAATTAAACTCTGCCGAGGTTGCCGGACTTCCATCTCCACTGAATCCTAAAGTTCCTGTTCCTGCGATAGTGCTGATTGTGCCTGAAGTATTAATTTTACGAATCCGTCTGTTCCAATTATCTGTAAAGTATAAATTTCCTATTTTATCGATAGTTACACAATATGGTTCATTTATTTGAGCATTTGTTGCCATTCCCCCATCTCCACTAAATCCTGATGTTGAAGAACCGGCAATTGTAGTAATAATGCCATATGTATCAACAATACGTATGCGACTATTATAAGCATCGCACACATATACATTACCACTTCTATCAAGACAAATCCCTACCGGAGCATTCATTTGCGCCAAGGTTGCCGGACCTCCATCTCCACTATTTCCCATTGCTCCTGTTCCAGCTATTGTATTAATGATTCCCACAGAGTTGATTTTTCTAATGCAATTATTGTTTCTATCTGTAAAAAATACGTTGCCCGAATTATCAACTGCAACACCCATCGGATAATTAATTTTAGCAGCGGTAGCCGCGGAATTATCTCCCGTATAACCTGGATCACCGGTACCTGCAATTGTTGTGATAATACCTGCCGCATTAACTTTACGAATTCGGTTATTATCCCTGTCTGCAATATAAAAATTACCGCTTCCATCAACAGCAACTGAATAAGGGTTGAATAAAAGTGCATCAGTTGCTGGACCGCCATCTCCAATATAAAAGCTATCACTGCCAGCTATTGTAGTAATGATCTGAGCATGAACAGGCACTCCAATAAATGAGTTAAAAATTAAATATAATAAAAAGACTAAATATTTGTTCATAAAAAAACTGTTTGAACTTAAAATAAAATGTAGGTATAAACAAAGACGTATGCTTAACAAAAAAACTTGGGTATTTTTTAACTTTATTTTAAAACTCTTATTGTTACAAAGTTCAAAAATATTTTTTGGTTAAAATAGGGTATTAATACCCAAAGATTTATGAGATTTGTTAACCGTTGTTATAAAAATATTAAAACCTAAGCAAAAATTTGCGTTTGAGGTATTTAGAAGGATGTCACTTTGATCTGTCCGCGCAGCTTTTATGGCTTAGGTGGTTTTGAGGCATGGCTCCTATCTATATTTCAGAATTTAAGTTTGGATATATAATCAAAATCAGATTATGGATAAATGGAAGCTCACTTGTAAAGAGGTTAGAAACGGATAAATTCTATTTACAGGTTATAAATATATAAAAATACTTATACTTCCGTAATTTTCATTCAAAAAAAATACATTGGTCAGTTAACTTTTTTTAACCTCATTCTTATGTAATAATCAACAGCTTTAGATACTTTTGTTTCTACAGCAAAAAAACAGGATGAAATTCTCAAAAATTAATAACCTCACGGGTTGGCTTACCGGAACTATAGCATTTATTGTCTACCTCAAAACTATGGAGCCTACCTGCAGCTTCTGGGATTGCGGTGAGTTTCTCTCGTGCGCCTATAAACTGGAAGGTGGTCATGCTCCCGGCTTTCCTACATTGATGATTCTGCAAAGGCTTTTTGCATTGTTCGCAGGTGTGCCGGCTTTTACAGGGCAGTCTTCGGTTAGCGCCCTGGGCCAGGTTGGCGCAGCTACCTGTATTAACGCACTCACTGCTGTAATGAGCGCACTGGCTATTTTATTCTTGTTCTGGACCATATCCTATTTTGCCAAAAGGATGGTTGCTCCCGGTGATCAGGAACCGGATAAAAACCAGACTTTGCTTATTCTCGGCGCCTCACTGGTAGGCGCTCTGGCTTACACTTTTTCCGATACTTTCTGGTTCTCGGCAGTTGAAGCTATTCCTTTCGGCACCTCTCCGTTCTTTACCGCATTCACTTTCTGGGCTATATTGAAATGGGAAAGGGTAGCCGACAACAAATATGCCGACAGGTGGCTGCTGCTTATCTCAATGGTAATAGGCCTGGCTGTGGGTGTGCATCTGCTTATTTTACTGGTAATACCGCCAATAGCCATGATCGTTTATTTCAGGCGGTACAAGGGCACGTGGCTGGGTGGCATCACTGCATTAATGATTAGTGTAATTGTGCTGGCATTTATTATGTTCGGCATCATCAGGTATATACCCAAGTTTGCATCTTACTTTGATATACTGTTTACCAACAGCTTCGGCACACCATTCGATGTTGGATCTGTTACCTTCCTGCTGCTGCTTGCGGCAGGCCTGCTCGCCCTGCTGATCTTTGCCCGGAAGAAAGGCAACTATATACTCCACCTCAGTACATTGTGCACCCTATTTATCATTATCGGTTATTCCACTTATTTTTCGGCAATCATACGAGCCCGTGCCGGTGTGCCGGTAAATATGACCAACCCGAGCAATCCAAGCAGTTTTCTTGATTATGTAGACCGTGAACAGTTTGGCCAACAACCTATCTTCTTCGGGCCTTATTACAATAGCCGTCCATCGGAGTATGATACATCTGAAAAATTATATGCACAGACTACTGTAAATGGCAAGGACTATTATGAAACAGTAGGTACACGAATAGTACCAATATATACCGGAGACCAGAATCATTTTTTCCCCAGGATTTACGACGGGCAGGCAAATCATGCCAATTTTTACATGAATATGCTGCACCTGGGTAAAAACGATGAGCCAACCATGGGCGATAACCTTAAATATTTTGTTGATTACCAGTTGAACTGGATGTGGTTCCGCTTCTTTATGTGGAACTATGCCGGTCGCCAGAATGATATGGAGGGCCAGCTTGACCCACAGCGCGGCAACTGGATATCCGGTATCACATTCCTTGATCAGCTGCGTGGCCTTGGCAATACCGACAATATGGGCGCCGGTTACAGCGAAGACGGGCATAATAAATTATACATGCTTCCATTTATTCTAGGTATTATGGGGCTTATATATCAGTTCCGCAATAAAAACAGGGATGGCATTGTTGTATTGACTTTGTTCTTTTTTACGGGCTTAGCTATTGCTATCTTCCTGAATATGCCACCGCTGCAACCCCGCGAGCGCGATTATGCCTTTGCAGGAAGTACCTATACTTTTGCCATATGGATTGGCCTGGGAGTGCTGATGCTGCACCAGTGGATAAGAAAGCTTACCGGCGACCCGGTTGCAGCCATATCCGCTATTCTTGTAAGCCTCTTAGCTGTGCCGGTATTAATGGCCAAAGAAGAATGGAAAGACCACGACCGCTCTAAAAAGACCCTGGCGCGCGATGTGGCTTACAATACACTTTCCTGCCTGGCGCCCAATGCCATATTATTTACCTTCGGCGATAATCAGACCTACCCGCTCTGGTACATCCAGGAAGTTGAAGGTTACCGCAAAGATGTGCGGGTAATCAACACAAGCCTTCTTGGTATGGGTTGGTCTATTGATGAACTCAATGCCCGCGTAAATGATGCCGATGTAGTACCCATGATCTGGAAGACGGAAGATTATGTAGGCGACAGGCACAATTTTGTGCAGTATTACGATAATCCGGTTTTGAAGGTGCAGAAAGACAAATATTTCAACCTGATAGACATCTGCAATTTCATCATCAGCAAAGAACCGGCGAATATGGTGGGCCGAACCGGTGGCGAACTCACCAACTATCTGCCAACCCGGAATTTCTTCCTGCCTGCTTTAAGCAAGGAGGAACTGGTAAAAAGAGATATGGTACCCGCTGCTGATACCAGCCGGATTACTACCGAAATGAAATGGGGTTACCCTAAGACCACCCCGAACAAGAGCGACCTGGCAATACTTAATATTATTGCTGCTGTAGCAAAGGATGGCTGGAACCGCCCGCTGTATTTCGATGCAGGCCTGCGCCAGGGTGACTACGGTGGCACTGGTGATTATTTCCATATGGAAGGCGACGTATACAGGCTGATGCCCTATAAATACACGGATGCTGCAAAGGTCAGTCAGCCTATACTGGGGTCAATGAATACCGAAAAGAGCTACGATCTGTTTGTAAACAAATTCAGATGGGGAGGTGGTGAGCGGAATGATGTTTATTTCGATGAGCCTAACAGGCGTGAATTTATTACTTACCGCATGGACGCATCGTTCCTGGCCAATGCCCTGGCTGCCGAAGGTAAGAAGGACAGCGCTATTAAGGTATTGGACAAGGTAATGACTAAAATCACCGAACATTCTTATTATTACGACTTTACCGCTTATTACATTGCTGCGGCCTACTACCGTGCCGGAGCGCCGGATAAAGCCAAAGCCCTTACAATGAAAATTGTTCGTAATGCCGAAGCTGATGTGAATTGGGTAACAAGCCTAAGTGAAGACGAAAAAATGGCTATGGGCGATGATGTAAAACAGCAATTCCAGATCATGCAGTCATTAAGCGCAACAGCCTACCAGACAGGCGACAGTGCTACTGCAAAACAAATTTATTCGGAAATGCAGACAATGGGCCCCAAGGTAAAAGAACTGCTGAACGTGAAAGGGCAACAACAAGGAGGGCAGGAGGAAGAATAATAATGTTTAACCGGGTAAATTTGTTGGAACCAACGAAGTATAAGACCAAAAATGATTAGCAATCTGTGCTCGTAAAAGAAATAATTGAAACGATAGAAGCCTTTGCTCCGCCGGCATACCAGGAAAGCTATGATAATGCCGGACTGCAGGTAGGTAATACTGAGGATGCTGTAACCGGTGTATTGATAACACTGGATGTTACTGAGGCTATATTGGACGAAGCTATTGAGCGTGGTTGCAATCTCATTGTTGCACACCATCCGCTGATTTTTTCGGGCCTGAAACGGATATCAGGGCGAACCTATGTGGAAAGGGTAGTGCAGAAGGCTATTAAAAATGATATCAGCATTTGTTCCGCCCATACCAACCTCGACAATATGAGCTATGGTGTGAGCGCTAAAATTGCGGAGAAACTGGGCCTGATTAATACCTCTGTGCTAGCCCCGCGTGCCAATACTCTGAGTAAATTGTATACCTATGTTCCTGTTGCGGTGGCCGATAAGGTCAGGGAGGCAATGTTTGCCGCAGGTGCAGGGCATATCAGTAATTATAAAGAGTGCAGTTTCAATACTGATGGCACAGGCACTTTCAGAGGGGAGGCAGGTACGCATCCTGCCATAGGCCAGGGAGGGGGCAAAAGAGAGCAGGTACAGGAGGTGAAGATAGAAGTTCTGGTGCAGCAGCACCTGCAAGGCAGAGTGCTCAAGGCATTATTTGACAACCATATTTATGAAGAGGTAGCTTATGAATTGATACCTCTGGCAAATACCAACCAGAATATAGGTGCTGGTATGGTGGGAAATCTGCCGGAGGCAATGACTGAAACGGATTTTATGGCATACCTCAAAAGGCAAATGAAAACAGATTGCATCAGGCATACCAAACTTTTGAGTGGAAATATTAAGAAAGTGGCGTTATGTGGTGGCTCCGGCAGTTTTTTACTCAAAGATGCCATCAGGGCCGGGGCCGATGTATTTGTGACCGGCGACTTTAAATACCACCAGTTTTTTGATGCTGAGGCAAAAATTATAATAGCCGATATCGGCCATTACGAAAGCGAACAATTTACTTCAGAAATATTTGAATCCCTACTTAAAGAAAAATTCCCTACATTTGCAATCCTTTTATCAAATTTAAATACCAATCCGGTAAAATATTATTATTAATGGCTACAGTAAAAGACTTTTCGGTTGAGGAAAAGCTCACCGCCGTCCTTGCATTACAGAAGATTGATTCAAAAATTGATGAAATCAGGACGATGAAGGGCGAATTACCAATGGAGGTAAAAGACCTGGAAGATGAGATTGAAGGGCTGCAGACCCGCATCACCAATATTGATGCCGAGATCAACAGCATTAACACTTTCATTGAGCAGAAAACCAATGGTAAAAAAGAAGCCCAGGCTTTAATCAAGAAATACGAAAAACAGCAGGACAACGTTAAGAACAACCGCGAGTTTGAAGCAATCAATAAAGAAATTGAAATGCAGGAACTTGAGGTGCGCCTGAACGAAAAGCATATTAAGGACGCAACTTTCGAACTGAGAGACCGTACTAATGTGCAAATCAAGACCCAGGAAAAAATTAAAGAAGTAGAAGAAGCGCTGAAGGTGAAACGTGTGGAACTGGAAAAAATTTCGGCTGAAACAGAAATAGAAGAAAAAGCGCTGGCCGAAAAGTCGGACGAAGCACGTAGTAAGGTTGATCCGCGCCTGCTTACCGCTTATCAGCGTATACGCAAAAGCTACCGCAACGGACTGGCGGTAGTGCCTATCCACCGCGATTCGTGCGGCGGCTGCTTCAACGTTATTCCGCCACAGCGGCAGAGCGAAATTCGCCAGCACAAAAAGATCATCGTTTGCGAACATTGCGGCCGTATCCTTGTTGACTCGGATATGAACGATAAAGTGAGCATCAAAAAAGCATAAGAATTATAGATATCATTATTAATAAGAAAGCTGAGGGGGGGGTACCGTCTCAGCTTTCTTTATTTATAGTATTTTTTTGCCAGCCCTTGTTGTTCAGGTGGTTAGTGCAGTTAATCTGGAACTAATCATAAATTAATTTCCGTTATGCATTGCCGACCAATATTTTATCCAGTTGCTCTTAAACTAACATTAGTGCCTGGTAGTTTTAACTCTTCTTTTTTTGGAGCTTTATTTTCCAAGTAAGAAGCCATAACAGGTATGTCAAGTATTGTCTGAAGTTTTAATAATGTCTCCAGTTTCAGGTTTTGTTTTCCATGCACTATTTTGTTTATCTGCTGTGGCGAAACGCTCATGGCCTTTGCAAGGTCTTTCTGAGTCCATTTTAGCTCTTCAAGCTGCACCAGTATTTTTACAGCTATTCCAAATGATTCTGTCAGCCATGCCCGGTTGTTGATGCGATACTCAACTTCCTTCATGAAATCCTCATCGGTTTCAGTTGCAAGAGCAAGGAACTTTTCTTTATTTGCATTCATTACTGAGTATTTAGTAAGTCTTTAAAAGATGTTATGTCAAATATATTTTCGCTTAAAAGGTAATCACGGCATTGTGTATTCTTAATTAATTCTTCCCGGGTATGTATCCTATCTTCCATCAGATGGGTGAACTTTATGGCGCCACAGGTAATTACAAAACAATTATCATCAATTTTAAGGGCGTATACACGTAAGTAATTTTCTCTTCCCTTCTGTTCTGCCAGAATCCGGAACTTATATTGAAAGTTGTTTAATGGTGCAAAAAAAAGTATCCAGTTTTTCATTTTTATTGGTACTTATTCTCTTTAAAATTTCATTTATTTGTTTGGCATTGTTTGAAATGATGTCAGCAATTTCAGGTATGGTTTTGTTCTTTGGTAAATCAATTTTATTATTCACTAAAAATTTTATTAAATACAACGGATCCGACCATAAATTCAGTAACCTTCTGAATTCATGATAAGGTTCGCCCTGCTGTTTAATGGCATACAATCTTCCCTTAAATATACTAACAATTTTCAATAAATCAACCTGTAGGTTTATTTTTATTTGCTTGCCAGACGCTGATAAGCAAAATTACTTAAAAAATTATGACCCGATACTCTTAAGAAAGCTTCAAAGCTCGCGAATTGGAATGTAAAAGTTTTATACTTCGGCATGATCATTTTGGGGCTGTTGTGGTTTTTGAGACACGGCTGGGAAACTTTGGGATTTCAGGTTTGGGGTTTGATTGTTAAAGTGGAGATACGGCAATGACTGAAATACGTGCGTTGCAAACGCACTACCGGGGCATTCGCGTTATAAACGCGAATGAGAAGGGAAGGTATATTATCCAATAGTTTTGGACACCCAGGAAAAACTAATTCAAAGATTGAATTACCTGCATGAAAACCCGGTAAGGGCTGGCATTGTGTGGCTACCGCAAGATTACAAATACAGCAGCGCTATTGATTATTATTGCGATAAACCTGGGATTTTGCCAATAGACCGATTGTTTATTTGATTAATTTTATACTCCGGTTATAAACCGTGCAGATTGCGAAGACACGAGTCGGCTAGGCATATGGCTTTACTACAGACTCGCGCCAGTGATACACTTTTTGGCTAGCAACATACCTATCCTCACCTGAAAAGTGCCATGACCGCTGAAGCTCATTAGCATTCTCAGGCTTGGCTCAGAAGGACAATCAACAAGCCGGGACAACAAAAGTAAACACATAAATTATTCCCGTTTCGAGGGTTTGTTGTTCGCGGATAAACGGTTGAAACCGTTATACATATATTGAATATTAAACCCACGGTTGAAACCGTGGGCTATGTTAATCGGCTAAAATTTTATATTAATTATATTATGGTTTTAACCCCAACTCCTTCTTCTGTGCGGCATCTATATCCGATGGGGCATCGAGCATTACATCGCGGCCGGCATTGTTTTTGGGGAAGGCAATAAAATCGCGGATGCTTTCCTGTCCGCCGAGGAGAGCGCAGAGCCTGTCGAAGCCCAGTGCCAGGCCGCCATGGGGTGGCGCGCCATATTCGAAGGCACCCATCAGGAAGCCGAATTTGTCCTGCGCTTCCTCCTTGCTCATGCCCAGGGCTGCAAACATTTTTTCCTGCAGGTCGCGCTGAAAAATGCGTATGGAGCCGCCACCTATTTCAGTGCCATTGAGCACCATATCGTAGGCATTGGCATTGATCTCGCCATATCGGCTCATATCGTCCATCAGCGGTATCTGCTCAGGCTTGGGTGAGGTAAACGGATGGTGCCTGGCCATCCAGCGGTTGCTTTCTTCGTCATATTCAAACAGCGGGAAGTCTATTACCCACAGAGGCCGGTATATGGCAGGGTTGCGCAGGCCCAGGCGGTTGCCCATCTCCAGCCTTAGTTCGCTCATGGCTTTGCGGGTGCGGGTTTCGGCACCGGCGAGTATAAGTATCAATGCGCCTGCTTTGGCCCCGCAGAAATCAGCAATATCCTTTAATTTTTCTTCATTGAAAAACTTGTCCACACTGCTCTTGAAAGTACCATCTATGTTGCATTTTATATTCACTACACCGCTCATACCAATCTGCGGGCGTTTCACCCATTCGGTCAGTTCGTCCAGCTGCTTGCGGGTATACTCCCAACAGCCGGGCACAGCGATCATCAGCACGGATTCAGCCTCATTAAACACTTTAAAATCCGAGCCCTCCAG
>Ga0214164_1001958_pt1 | contig 11141 bp, 6 predicted proteins | sample TroBogepilimnion_13_FD_153003 | JGI IMG/M metagenome (GOLD analysis project Ga0214164, IMG submission 153003) | Freshwater microbial communities from Trout Bog Lake, WI - Practice 03JUN2009 epilimnion v4 | ecosystem: Environmental > Aquatic > Freshwater > Lake > Epilimnion/Euphotic zone ...
GTTGAGGCAGCGCTGCCTGTATTGGCAGCAAGACTAATCGCTCCTGATTGAGCAATAGAGTTATTTGAGATAAAACTAATATTGCTACCGCTGGCATTATCGGTAATAGTGCCGGTTTGTGTAATACCAGTATTAGCACCTGCAGCTGCATTATTCGCCGTTATAGTAATGTCCGAGCCACCGGAGGCAATGGTCATTGCGCCTAAGGAAACGATTGTTGTTGCAGTAGTTGCAGTTCCAGCAATGCTGATGGATTTAGCAGACATTGCACCAGCCAGCACTACAGCAGAGCTTGCATTTGAACTGCTATTGATTGTTATGCTTCCAGAGTTTGCAGTTATGATGCCGCTTGAATTTGAACTAACACCTGGATTGGTTGTTGCTGTGCTATTGGTAGATGTAGCTGTTAAGGTGATGTTACCCGTAGCAGAGGTCAAACTAGAGCTAAGGTAAATCAGACCATAGCCAGAGTTGGTAATTCCGGTACTAGCGATATCGATATTTCCGTAAACGGTAATCGGTTGGGTTGTACCATAGCTAGCAACTACAAAACCGTAATTTGCAGAACTAGTACTCTTAAGTTGAAAGCTCGCATTACCGCCAATATTAAGACCAGCGTTATATTCAAATGAGCCAATACCGCTAGCTAAACTGTTAGATCCGGCTAATGAGAAATCGCCGCCTGCACTACTGCTAGCTGCACCAGTAGTAGTTGTGTTTATGAGGGCGTTGGTATAAACAGAGCCATTTGCAAGACTTCCGATTGTTATTGAAGTACCGGTGATTGTTCCACCCGTTGCATCGATAACTACATAACCACCCTTGGTAGTAATGGCGCCTGTTGAAGTGCTATAAATACTTGCGCAAGCACCTGCCGGGCATGATGCAGGAATAGTGGCATTTGCATAAGATGACTGCGCTATAAGATTAATTTTTCCACTACTAGTGGAATTGATAGCGCCACTGATAACAATTTGTCCACTTGATAAATAGTTCAGTGTGAGATTACCTAATCCTGTATTAGTAGTTGTTCCAGTGAGCGTAATCGCTTGATCTGTACCTGATCTGTTGTTGTATGTCAGGCTGACGTTCACCCCAGAGGCAGGGGCAAAACTTAAATTAGCTGACTGAGTGATGGTGCCAGAAGCAAGAATCGTTACGCTTGTTCCAGCATTAATCGCATTTTGGATATCAGTCGTACTGAAGTTTGATGTAGTCGCTTGACCTTGAGCTGCAGTTAAATTGCCGCCCGTTGATACTGCAGAACTAATGGTTACATTAGTCGGATCTAGTAACCACATTCCGCCCCTACCCGCATTAATACTACCGAGTAGATTTAAGGTATGTCCTGAGGTTTCAATAAAGCCGCCATTTTGATTGCTTAAGTTACTCGTCTGTTGGGCCGCACTTACTAGCGTGACCTTATCTAAGCTCGTATAAATAGAAAAAGGCAATGTGCCGTTTTGTGCATCATTGCCTATTAAGATGGTTCCCCCTTGGGTTAACCCATTTGCCTCAACCGTTGCACCGACTAAAGCGGTGTAGTTGGTTGCGGCAATACCAATACTTCCACCACGACCATTACTGCCATTGGTTTGGATAATTGCGCTTTGTAAGTTGATGTCACCAGAGGTGGTGAGGAGTTTGATTGAGCCGCCATCGCTTGCGCCGTTGGCTTGGAGTTGGCTACTGCTAATGACTTGGTCATTTACTGTAGTCAATTGCAGTTTGCCACCTGGGCCATTGTTACCATTGGCTTGCAAGAGTGCCCCACCAGTGATATTTGTAGTCTGCGCGGCTAAATAGACATTACCCCCCACATTGCCATTGGCGGTAGTAGTACCGGCTAAATTGAGTTGGGTGGCTTGCGCAGTAATGAAGCCACCAGGGCCATTATTGCCATTGGCTTGTAAGAGTGCCCCACTTTGTTGGGTAACGACTGGGGCCTGTAAATGCACTTGACCCCCGGCTGCACCATCGACTGCTACAGCATTTGCAGTCACTACTGCCGTACTTGTCATGCTCAGGCTTTGGCCTGCATTAATCGAGATAGTACCGCCAGATGCTTTACTCATTACGCTACTGGCTGCAGTACTGATTTGTAGAGGCGATGGTGGTGGCGCAAAGGTGAGACTCATGGCTGGGGTAAAGCTAAAGGTGCTACTAGTTGAGCCGCCTGTAGCAGCTGCTGAGCTACTTGATGCGCTACTTGATGCGCTACTTGTTGAGCCAGTTGATACACCTGCACTAGAGCCTGCAGCCACATTAATGATGGTGGTTTGACCCAGATTAGCAGCACTAGCGGCGCTACTAATCGCACTATTTAAAGCAGCGGTATTACCCGCTGCTAAGTTAACGACATTAGGGTTGGAGCCTGAACTTAAGCCTGAGCCAAGCGCTGCATTGGCGGTGACATTCGCATTGATATTCGCATTGACATTGTTGCTTGCAATCGCAGGTGCAGCCGCTACCGTTGCCATGATTTGACCAGCAGAGCTAGCAGCACTCACCGGTGAGACCGTTTTACTGGCGGTCGTTGTCGTAGTAGCTACCGTTCCTGTTGCGGTATTAGCAACACTCGTAGTGGTAGTAGTTGTGACTTTGGTTACCGCGTTATTAATGATGGCAGTTGTCGTGGCTGTTGTTGTAGTCGTAGCGGGACTACCATCATCTTCAGTAGTTTTACTCGTTGTGCGGTTGGTTGTCGATGTTCCAGTGCTAGTAGATGCGCCAGTAGAAGATGTAGTCGTACCGGTTGAGGATGTGGTAGTAGTAGTGGTGGTGCTAGTGGTGGTACCTGAGCTTGAGCTACTAGATACCTGCCCATTAGCACTCACCCGCCCAGCAATTACCACTGCTCCACCAGTCACATTAATTGAACCCGTACTACCCCCTGTGGTTGAGACACTGCCGTTTACCGTAATGGCCTGGGCAGTAGCGGTAACTTGATTACCGGTGGTAGAGCTACCAGAAGCTAGGTTCACGTTTGCGGCGTTTAGCACAATACTGCCGTTTTCAGTAGCGGTAATAGCCCCATTATTGGTGATCGTGCCAGTGGCATTTAAGGTCAAAGTGGTGCCTGAAGATCCGCTTACTGAGCTACTTATTGAACCAGTTGAGGAGCTACTTGCCGTGCTGCTTGAGGAGCTACTTGCCGTATTTGCCGCTCCGGAGATGGACGCCCCAGCAGCAACAGTGAGATCGCCCTTGACATCAATGGTTACGTTCGAAGTTGCTAAAGCACCGGAGATGGCTGATGCGGTACTGGCATCAATTGTCATATTCTCCGGATCTAAAAGCCACATGCCCGCTTTTCCAAGCGTAGCTGAGACACTCACAATCACTGATTTAGCGATCTCTAAAATACCGTTTGAACTCGTCTCAATAATGCCGCCATTGCCACCTTGTAACCCACCTTGGGCCTTGAAGGTCCCCGCAACTAGGGTTTTTACTGATGACCAAATGTTGATTTCACCGCCATTACCTTTGGTAGTTGATGAAGCGTCAACGACCGCTAAGCCTTCTACTGTCACGGTTTTAGCTAGATTAGCAGCCACCACATTGGTGCGCGTACCGTCTAAATTTTGGGTATAGGTGACTTTGGTTGTCCCCACATTGATGAGTCCACCATTAGTAGCTCCTGTCGCACTGGTTTGGGAGTTATCCGCTAGTGTGATGTCTTCGCCTTGAAGGGTAATTTTGCCGCCATTGGCTTCCTTAGCATTGGCACTGATCTTGCCAGCTTGGGTAATGGTGGAGGCAACTAGTTCGATGACACCCCCGTTATTGACCATTGCTGAAGCTGAGATCCGACCGGTATTTTTGATGACCGAGCTCATGAGCTGATTTGCTGCACCTGCAGCAATTACCACTAAGCCGCCATCGACTTTGATAAGGCGCTTATTTTCAATGAGGCCATTAACCACCCCTTGGTCGACTTTGACCGAGATGAGCTGATCACCCCGAAAGTCTAAAGTGACCTGTTGGCCGCTCGCCAAAGCCACAGTACTGGCTGGGCCCATTTTGGCGATCAGATAACCATCGTTTTGTACTTCAGGGGCTAAAAGGGCAATGTAGCCTTTAGCTGTAGTAGCGGTAATCTTGCCCTCGTTCAAAATCTTACCAGTGCCGTCGCCCTTGAAAGTGGACTTACCATCCATGAAGTCTTTATCAGAGATGTTCATAGTGGAGGCAACTACTCCTGCTGCATTAATTTCTGCGCCGCGACCAAAAGTAACGCCATTGGGATTAACGAGAATGACTTGACCATTTGCGCGTATTGCACCATCAATCACTGATGCACTTCCACCAGTCACACGATTTAAAGTAACCGCACTGGCATTGGGTTGATTAAAGTTAACTGAGGCATCTTTACCAACATTAAAACTATCCCAGTTCACAACTGCACGTTGTGAACTTTGATTGATGTTCGTTTGTAAACCACTTTGGGTAATGACAGCTGAACCAGCGACAACTTTTCCGCCTTGGGGAGTAACGTTTGAATAATTTTGTGCGTATGAAAAATTAGCAATGCACAACAATGTCACCACAGTCCAGATTAGCATCTTGCTCATGGTTGCAATACTCTTTAATAAAGAGCTTAAGGAAATTGGTGCAGCAAGGAGGAACCTTAACTGCCAGCTGTTATGCATCTACTAAATTCAATTATTCAGGGAAAGATTAATTTTCCCAAGCTATGATCTGTTTAGCTATTAGCCTTAGAGCAACTTTAGGCCCTAAAAATAGTATTTTTTATGATAAAAAGTATGGAATTTGCTAAAAATAGATAAGCCAAGTAACTCATTTCTGAAAAAATTGGGATGACTTATTGGGAGGCTTGTTACTGTTCGAGATTAAATTGCAGATATAAAGTAACTAAATTCTGCAAAGAATTGGCATGCATTTTTTCCATGATGCGGGCCTTGTGCACTTTTATCGTAGCGTCAACAAGATTAAATTGCTTAGCAATTTCTTTATTTTTAAAACCCTTTACCAGCAAATGACATACTTCTTTTTCACGCGGTGTGAGTAAAGAAAAATTCTTTCTTACATTGCCTTCTTGGGCTGATTTTTGAATTTGTGCCTGGTCTTTTGTGATGCCAATATCAATCGTAGCAAATAATTCCGCTAAATTAAATGGCTTAAATAAAAAATCAATGGCGCCTTTTTTTAGTCCTTGGACAATTTGTTTTTGATGGCTTTGGCCACTAATAAAAATGATTGGTGTTTTTAAACCTAGTTGCGTTAATTGTTCTTGTAAATCTAAACCAATTACATCAGGCATTTGCATGTCGAGCAAAATAACAGCTGGCGAAACAGGCATTAAATTTTCTATAAAATCTTTAGCACCCGCAAAAGGTTGCACCGTATAACCCGCATCCACTAATGTGCGTGTCAACGATGAACGTATCGAAATATCATCATCGATTAAATAAACATGGCCTTTAGAATTTATCATGACTGAGAAAGACTTTATACGGAGAAATAGGGCTTAGTGTGAAACCCCACTATATGCCGAAAAGTTGCGGCCACCGCTGGCCTCAATTTGAGTGTCTTTACCACTGGGGTCTTTATAAGAAGCAGCCTCGGAGGCCGGATAAATTAGCTTGACCCGGGCTAAGGCCTGCTCGAGGGAATCCGCATGCAACCGAATCGTTTGCTCCCAAAGCTCACTTTGCTTCTTGCGCCGCAATTTAATTATCCAAAACATAAATGGTCCACCTTTTAACAATGGTTCTTTTATATCAATGATTTAGCAAGATGGCTATTTGCTCTAGGGCTAATAAATATCGACTTAAGCAGCTTTCGGGAGGGTAAAAATGAATCTTGCGCCTGGAGTGGGCATACTTTCATACCAAATTTTACCGTTATGGCGCGTAATGATGTGATGACAGAGCCATAAGCCCAAACCCATTCCAGATTTTGTCTCACCACTAAATAGGTCGAATAGGTGATCTTTTCTTTCATCGGAGATACCTGGGCCATTATCAAAAATGGTAATCCTTATCTCCTGATCGGTAGATGCGGATTGAATCGTTATTAAGCCATTCCTTGGAGTATTTTGAGTGGTAATTGCATTTATTGAGTTATTTAGCAAATTGACAAGCACCTGTTGAATCTCGCTAGAATTTATTGGCGCAATTACCTCTGGCGCCAACTCTAAATTTACCTTGATCTGATGAGCGGCTAATTCGGGTTTCGTGAAACTTAATACATTCTGAATTAAAGCATTGATGTCATGCTGACTTGTAATAGCGGTGTCCCTAGCAAAGAATCCGCGTAAAGACTTAATAATATTGCTAGCACGCAGATTATCGCTAGCGAGCTGCCCTAAAATTTCTTGAGTAGACTCTGGGCTTAATTTGTTCTGCGCTAGTTTCTGCTGCAAAAATTCAATATTGATACTTGAGGCACCTAAAGGCTGGTTTAATTCATGTGCAATAGAGGCAGATAGAGCACCAGTTTCAACCGTCTTATTTACTTTTAGTAAGGAAGCTATTAAAAGTTCTTTTTCGTGTAATAGCCTTGATATTTCCTGATTTTCATCCTTTGCAAGGCTTATTTTTCCCTGCAATTCTTGCTCTTTATTAACTTGTTGTTGTAGATAATAAATACTAAGCACGATGTAGACTAATAACACACAGGTAAATGCCAGCCAACGAATTCCGAAAGATACGGCATCTTCAGAGTAAAGAAAAATATTGAGCGGCCCTTCTGCAGTGAGAGTTCGATAAGTTCTGCTTACGCTCGCTACTAAGTTAAGTAAAGTTAGAGCAAAAGTTAGCTGGATAACTCTATCGAGCCCTTTTTTATAGCATTTAAATAAGAGAATCATCTGCCAGAACAGCAATATTTCCTGAGAGATAGTTATCAGGGCAACCCTTTGAGAAAAGGAATCAGCTATTGAGCGTAATGGCTCGTAGACGCACGCGATAGCAAGAGGAATACACCACAATGCGGTTATAGCTTGCCAGGATAATTTTTCTTGGTTCCATTTACTATATAAAATGACTAGTGCTACGTTTGCCGCAACATAACAAGTATTGGCAATAGTCAATAAAAATCGATCTGTCCAAGGGGCCAAACCAAAGGACAAACAACAAAACCCATACAGTCCAACGCTAATAAGTAAGTTGGTTTTAGTGCTATCAGCCTTACTAAATTTAAATTTCCATAAAAAACTAAGGAAAAAAGTAAAAGATAGCAAGGCAAAAATCAGAAAGAAAATTTGATTCGCGATTTCCATTATTTAATTATAGTTTTTGACTCATTTGCTGGTGGAAATAATGGTTAAATATAGCGCATACTATTGCCTAGTCCTTTTTACCTAGGCCTTTTTAACTACTTTTCTGAACACTCTTTCATGATCCATTTATCTAAATACCTACCATCCTTGGGCTTATTAAACCGATTTTCATTTTTTGCCAGCGCCTTACTGATTGCCTGCGCTGCCTATGCCCAAAGTGATAAACCTTTAGTTTTAGTGGTGCCATTTCCCCCTGGTGGCAGTACCGACATTACCGCACGGACGATTCAAACCAAATTATCCGAGCGCATTGGTAGACCTGTCGTGATTGAAAACCGTGCGGGCGCTGCCAGCCAAATTGCGACCCAACATGTGGCTCGCTCACCCGCTGATGGCAACACGTTATTAGTTAGTTTTGATAATCATGCGATTAATCCGATTGTCAAACCCAAATTACCATATGACACCTTTAAAGATTTTGTGGGGGTGAGTTTATTAGTGCGCTTTCCACTGGTTATTGCAGCTAATCCCTCAGTACCCGGAAATAATTTAGCGGGTTTTATTGAGGCAGCTAGAAAAAAACCGGGCTCATATAGTTATGCCTCAACTGGAGTTGGCTCATTGAATCAGTTGGCCATGGAGGATATCAAACGAAAATTTGGTATTTTTGTTTTACATGTTCCTTATGGTGGCGGTGGCCCAGCGATTCAAGCAGTCGTGAGTAATACCACTAGCCTTACTTTGCTTAGTTACGCTGCACTTAAGGGTCAAATTCAGGCGGACAAGTTAAAGCCCTTAGCTGTGACTGGTGCCCGTAGATTACCCGAATTACCCCAAACGCCTACAGTTGCAGAATCGGGTTATCCCAATTTTGAAGCCTACTCCTGGATTGGAATTTTTGCCCCAGCTGATACATCGCCAGCAACTCTAAAAAAACTAACCGCGGATTTTCAAGCAGTTTTAAATGATCCCGAAATTAAGGCCAAGCTCACTCAAGGTGGTTTTGATGTTTTAGCATCCGATGGCCCAACTTTAGATCGCTATACCAAAACAGAATTTGAGCGTTGGAGCCAATTTGTCAAAGTAACTCAGTTAAAACTGGACGACTAAATATGGCTGATCAATTAACGGGTGCTGAAGCCTTAGTACGAATGCTTGAGGCCTATCAGGTCAAACATATTTTTGGCTTATGCGGTGATACGTCACTACCGTTTTACGATGCCCTGCACCGCCTTGATCATGGCATGGAACATATTCTCACGCGCGATGAACGCAGTGCTGGGTATATGGCTGACGCCTATGCGCGAGTAACGGGTAAAGTTGGTGTCTGTGAAGGGCCCAGCGGTGGCGGAGCAACCTATTTACTCCCAGCCTTACTTGAAGCCAATGAATCCTCAATTCCGATTTTAGGGATTACCTCTGATGTGCCGGTGACTTCGCGCGGTAAATACCCACTGACCGAACTCAATCAGCAAGCGCTTTATCAGCCGCTGACAAAGTGGAATGCCACCATCGACTTGGCTGAGCAAATTCCCTCGGTAGTGCGCAATGCCTTTCGTGCTATGACAACAGGTAGACCCGGCGCCGCTCATATCTGCTTACCTCATGATGTACAAAAACATCCGGTTTCTATCAGCGATATTTGGGCGCAAACAGAAAATAGCATTTATCCAGCACAACGCTTTGTGGCTAATGCGAGTGATATTGAGCGGGCTACTGAACTGATCCTACAAGCACAATTTCCTGTCATCATTTGTGGCGGCGGCGTAATTAATTCTGGCGCTGAAGCAATTTTACAAAGCCTTGTTGAGCTCCTTAATATTCCCCTTTGCACCACGGTCAGTGGTCAAGGTAGCTTGGCGGGTACGCATCCCCTCAATGCTGGTGTAGTTGGCGCAAATGGTGGCGTCATGGCGACACGCGATGTAGTCAGCGCTGCTGATTTAGTCTTTTTTATCTCTTGCCGAGCAGGCTCAACCACCACGGAAAATTGGCGTTTCCCCAACAAAGCAACCCCAATTATTCATCTTGATGTTGATCCTGAAACCATTGGCGCTAACTATCCTACTGCGGTTGGTTTAGTAGGTGATGCTAAATTAACTCTAGAGCAGTTGTTTGCATCTATTCAAGCAAACCTTACCAGTCGACGTCAAAATGGCGTTGATGGCAAAGCCGTTGTCAGTAAAGCTAAAGAAGAGAAAATGCTACCTTTCTTAAAATTAGCTAACGCTAATGAAACGCCAATTCTGCCAGAGCGGATTGTGCATACTTTAAATCGCCTACTACCTAGCGATGCTATCGTGTGCGCCGATCCAGGCACGCCATGTCCCTACTTTTCGGCTTATTTTCAAACCAATGTGGCTGGTCGTCATTTCATTACAAACCGTGCACAAGGGGCGCTTGGATTTGCTATGTCTGCTGCCATTGGCGCAGCGATTGGTCGACCGAATACAAAATGCGTTGCGGTAATGGGTGATGGTAGTTTTGGTTTTACTGTTGGTGAACTAGAAACCATTACCCGCTATAAGCTACCTTTGTTGATGATTGTGATTTCTAATTCAGTATATGGATGGATTAAAGCAAGTCAAAAATCAGGCTATGACCAGCGCTACTTTTCAGTCGATTTCAATCGCACTGATCACGCTAAAGTTGCTACGGCCTATGGCATTAAATCCTGGCGTGTAGAAGATCCGCTCAAATTAGAGGCTATTATGAAAGAGGCTATTGCTAGTGATAAACCAACACTCATCGACATCATCGCTCAGCCCTTACAAGATGCGCAAGCGCCAGTTAGCCAATGGATGGGTTAGCCCTAATAGGCAGCTATCAATAAAGCTGCCCATAATGAATGAAAGCGGTAATAAACCGTTCATTTAGGAGACAGGCATGAAATTGATTATTAGCTTTATAGCTATTCTTGGAATGAGCAGTTTTGCGCTAGCGCAGCCCAAGGTCAACCCAACTGATCCACAGCCAACTTGCTATATGTGTCCAGGCACTTATATTCCAGTAGCTGAGTTAGATGCGTACACAAAAAAAGCGATTGCTGAAAAGCATATTGATCAACAAGTACGCGACATTAATATCGGTAAAGCGAATGTCGGAATTGGCATGGTCTACAGGGGCAAATTAGATAAACCAGCTCCTGACTCTGTCGCTGAGCATGATCAAATAAGTGAGGTCTATCACATCATCTCTGGATCAGGCACTTTAGTGCTCGGGCCCGATATTACGAATCGCCAGCGCCGCCCTGCTACTCAAAAAACGGTAGTTGAATTTAATGGTCCTGGCAATAATGGCACTGAAATTCTGAACGGCGAAGCACATAACTTGAAGGCAGGAGATGTCGTTGTCATTCCAGCCGGTACTGGCCATTGGTTTACCAAGATTGATGACCACATTAATTATCTAATGGTGCGCTATGACCCCGATAAAGTCACGCCACTGAAAAGTGCCGCTCAATCAAAAGAGTATTTATCTAAACCTGCTACACGTTAAAGAAAAATAATCATGTTTAATGCAATGCGTAAATACTTTTTAGTATTGGTGCTGGGTCTTCTCACGACTTCATGGGTACAGGCACAAAGTACGGGGCGAGTTGAGGGTGCAGCTAAAGGTCCGCGTTACCAAGTTGATCCCTATTGGCCTAAACCCCTTCCCAATAATTGGATTTTAGGACAAGTCGCTGGCATAGCTACCGATAAAAATGATCATATTTGGATTATTCATCGGCCGCGCACAACCACTGAGGATGAACGCGGTGCAACCCTAGAGCCAAAGCGCTCTAAATGTTGCATACCCGCTCCGCCTGTTTTGGAATTTGATAAAAAAGGGAACCTCATTCAAGCCTGGGGTGGCGCAGGGACTGGCTATGATTGGCCAAAAAATGAACATG
>Ga0214164_1001962_pt1 | contig 11128 bp, 9 predicted proteins | sample TroBogepilimnion_13_FD_153003 | JGI IMG/M metagenome (GOLD analysis project Ga0214164, IMG submission 153003) | Freshwater microbial communities from Trout Bog Lake, WI - Practice 03JUN2009 epilimnion v4 | ecosystem: Environmental > Aquatic > Freshwater > Lake > Epilimnion/Euphotic zone ...
TTTATAACCGCCAAATGGTGCATGTGCCGGATAAGCATGGTAACAATTCACCCACACCCTGCCTGCCTGTATTGCCCTTGGCACCTGGTACAGTTCATGTGCATCACGCGTCCATACCCCTGCGCCGAGGCCATATAGCGTATCATTGGCTATAGCTATTGCTTCTTCTGTAGTTTTGAAAGTGGTAACTGATGTAACCGGGCCGAAAATTTCTTCCTGGAATATCCTCATTTTATTATGACCTGCGAAAATAGTTGGCTGAATGTAGTAACCTGATTCCAGTCCGCTGTTCTGGTGGAATGCTTCGCCGCCACAAAGTACCTTAGCCCCTTCCTGCTTGCCAATATCAAAGTAGCTGAGTATTTTGTTATACTGGTCTTCGCTAGCCTGAGCGCCCATCATCACATCACCGTCCAGCGGGTTACCCATCTTTATCGCCATTGTGCGCTGCACTACTCGCTCCATAAACTTGTCGTAAATGTCTTCATGCACCAGTATACGGCTCGGGCAGGTACAAACCTCACCCTGGTTCAAAGCAAACATCACAGCCCCTTCCACCGCTTTGTCAAAGAAATCATCATCGGCATCGGCTACCGACTTAAAGAAGATATTAGGGCTTTTACCACCCAGTTCCATAGTTACCGGTATCAGGTTTTCAGATGCATATTGCATAATCAGGCGGCCGGTAGTTGTTTCGCCGGTAAAGGCTACTTTATTGATGCGGCTGGATGTGGCAAGCGGTTTCCCTGCTTCAATTCCGAATCCGGTAACCACATTAAGTACACCTGCCGGCAATAAATCACCTATCAGTTCCATCAGTATGATCAGGCTTGTGGGTGTTTGTTCAGCTGGTTTTACCACTACACAACATCCAGCGGCCAGCGCCGGGGCAATTTTCCATGCAGCCATCAGCAGCGGGAAATTCCAGGGTATTATCTGGCCTACAACGCCGATGGGCTCATGTATCTGTATGCTTACCGTCGTTTCATCGTGCTCACTTATTGAGCCTTCTTCTGCCCTGATAACCCCGGCAAAATAACGAAAATGATCAATGGTCAGTGGCAGGTCGGCAGCGCGTGTTTCCCGTATCGCTTTGCCATTATCTATTGTCTCCACAGTTGCCAGGTATTCCAGATTCTCTTCTATCCGCTGGGCTATTTTCAGCAAAATATTGCTGCGGCTGGCGGCAGAAGTTTTGCTCCAGGTAGTAAAGGCATTACAGGCGGCATCTACAGCCAGTTCTATGTCCTTGGCATTGCCCCGGGCAGCTTGTGTAAATACTTTGCCATCTATAGGAGATATGTTGTCAAAATACTCGCCACTTGAGGGAGCGGTCCATTGGCCATTGATATAATGCTCGTAATGGTCTTTAAAAACAGGTCTTGCTGCCAGATTGCTTTTTGGGGCAGCTACAGTTGCAGTACTCATATGGATACAAATTTTAAGTGAATGAATACGTAAAGATCACTGTTATAGCTCTCATGTGGTTAGTATTATCGTCTGAAAAAATAGCACAATCGTACCTTTTTCTTTTGTAGTATACTGAAACGCATTATCTTGAACTTCAGAAAATTGGCCGGATTATGTCACCAGGTAATTATTTGACAAAAATAGATCTTACAAACCCGAAATACCTGCAGACGCTGGTAGAGAACCGGCGTATCTATAATTTAAATAACAGTGAGCTCAATATTTTTGAATCGTATGAGCAAACCTACCGTGTGCCGCTAACTTTCAGTGATTTTGTGATAACCAGCATGGTGCGGGGCAAGAAGGTAATGCACCTGTTCAATAAGCCCGAATTTGAATACCTGCCCGGTGAAACGGTAATAGTACCTGCCAATGAGACCATGATCATTGACTTTCCGGAGGCCAGTCATCACACGCCCTCGCAATGCATAGCTCTGGCGGTTGATGCCAGGTATATTGACTCAACGCTTAATTATCTGAATGAATACTATAACAGCGGTAAGGATGAAATGCATAACTGGAAACTGCAGTTCAATAAATACCATTTTGAGAATGATACAGAGATTACTGATCTGATCAATAAACTGATAAGGGTATGCAGCAGCACAGATAAGGCCAAGAATATTTTTGCCGACCTGAACCTGAAAGAACTACTCATAAGGCTGGTACAAAGCCAGCACCTGCAGCAGGTGAAATCGGAATCGGTAAACAGTACCAATGCGGGCAGGCTTCAGTATGTAGTGCACCACATACATGAGCACCTCACCAGTAAGATACTCATTAATGATCTTTGCCGGAAGGCCTATCTAAGCAGGAACGCATTCTTTATCTGGTTCAAAGAGCAATTCGGCATTACTCCTGTTGACTATATAAATAATGAGCGGCTCAAACTGGGCAAACAACTACTGGCTGAAAACAAGTATTCCATTTCTCAGATCAGTAACTATTGCGGCTTCAGCGATGTGAATTATTTTGTGCGCCTGTTTAAAAAAACAGAAGGAATAACGCCCGGTGCCTATAAAGGTTGCATGAATGGGGGCAAAATTATTTCCAGCCATTGAATTCTACTTATAGTCATCTGAGAATTAAACTTTAGACTAACTACTAAAGACTTTAGACTAACTACTAATTATTCTGTGCTCCTGCTGCTATCCACTTACTGAATTGGGTGATCTTGCATTCAGAAAGCTGAGTGCCACCTAAAGGCATGTAGTTGTAGCCTTGTGCATGATTCAGATCTCCCAGCAACTTGCCGTTTTGTGCTTGGGCAAGGACGCCTGTATAAGTATCCAGAATAATATTGCCACCAACAGATGCAGCTGATGATGTGGCATGGCAGGAGTAGCAGTTGGCACTGAGTATCGGAACTATTGCGGCTGCAAACGTGAATTTAGTAGTATCGCAATTCACAATACAATCGGTATCATCATGTGCGCCATTGGTTATCCATCTTCTCAACAGGCTCATTTTAGTACTGTCGAACCTTGTAACTGGTGATTTAGGCATACTGCCACTTGCGCAATAGGTATAGGTAGCGCTGGCATTGATATTGTAAGGCACAATACCCTTTGCCATTATTGTGGCATAAGTGGTATATACATAACCCTTATGAGCAGAAGTGGCATTGTGGCAACCGCTTATGGCGCAATTGCTCTGCAGCAGTGGCAATATATCGCGCTGAAAACATACCGAAGTATCTACAATATCTTTTGTAGTATCGGTAGTATGGGTGGTATCAACAGGAGTAATATGGGTAGTTGTATCGTGTGTTTTGGGTGCAGTCTGTAAAAATGGTTTATGCGTACATGCATAAAAGAGTAGTACAAACAAAGCAAGAGGAATAATAAAAGCGAATTTCTTCATGAATAAAAAGTTATGTAATTGATTCCAAATCAGTTGCAAAAGTAGGTTCTAAAGTGTAGCCTAATATTGCTAAATTGTTATGTCTGTATTAACTGGCTTGGATCTCTTACTGAATTGAAAATAGGGGGTTAAGCCTTTGAATTCTGGCCTATGCTTTTCATGAAACATTCACGTCGGTATGGTAATGTGTGGCTGGAGGGCTTAAAAATGAATAATGAGCCAAGTGAATTGTTTCCTGAAGGGCTGTTTTAATACAGTAAAGTCAGTCAGGCGCATTAGCAATTAAATCAGCTAATATAAACTGGTATATATTCCAGGTTTTTTAAACGCTAAAGGATCAATTGAAAAGTGGTTTGAAATTTTGATTATTTTTTTAATAACCCCACAAAGAGTTCAGAAATCTGGATTCATTATCCTGAAAATGATGATAAACTATAAATCCGGAACAGGTTGCAATTTCATCTGTCTGCTCCACTGAATATTTCTGCGATACTTCCATAAATATTCTTTCCCCTTTGCTGAAATTTATTATTCCCATGTTGCCGATACGCACACTCTGGTCTCTCAGGCTTACCAGATAGCTTTTACACGCCCCTGTTGATTCATCGTATTCGGGTTGATGTTCAAAAAGCGACAAATTAAAATCAGCCCCCAAAGTATCATTGATCCTTTGCAGCAGGTTCAGGTTAAACTGCCGGGTAATGCCTGCAGCATCATTATAGGCTGCCAGAATAACAGCAGGGTCTTTTTTCAGGTCAAAGCCTGTCAGCAACAGATCGCCTGGCGCCAGGCAAGCCTTTAACGCCATTAAAAAACCCGTTGTTTCGCTCAATGGTATATTCCCGATATTAGAGCCAAGGAAAAGCACCACCTTGTTTCGGGTGGATTTGCCATTCATTTTCCCCAACATTTCCAGATAATCACCTTTCAAACCTTCGACCTTAATTCCAGGAATCCGTTTTGGTAAATTTAAATTCAACTGGTCAATAACATTTTCAGAAATGTCGATCGGGAAGTAAGTAAACGAGGCATTTTGTGTGGTTAATGCTTCCAGCAGGTAAATAGATTTTGTAGCATCGCCGGGCCCTAATTCTATCAGGTCGAATTCTGTAAGTCTGCTCAGAATTGTTTTGGCAATTGTTGTGCTTTGAGTCTGGAATATTTCCATTTCGCACCGGGTAAGGTAATATTCAGGGCAATCCATAATCTCCCTGAAAAGGGCATCACCCTTGGCATCATAAAAGTATTTCGATTGAAGATATTTCGGTTCCGAACTGAGTCCGAGCCAGATATCTTCTGAGAATTCATCCATTTTGTTTGCAGTTTATTTTGCCAGCCTGATACCTGTGTACTGCCAGCGAAGGTACGGATGAAAAAAGTTACGGTAAGTATAGCGGCTGTGGCCTGGAGGAGTTACAACCGATGCACCCCGTAAAACCATCTGATTTACCATAAATTTACCATTATATTCACCCACAGCACCTTCAGCTTTTTTAAATCCGGGGTAGGGCAGGTAGGCGCTGTAGGTCCACTCCCAACGATGGCCCCAACCAAATTGCTTTGATGCTGCTTCCCATTCAAATTCCGTAGCCAGTCGCATTCCCTTCCATGCTGCATATGCTGCTGCCTCATAAAAACTTATATGGCATACTGATGCTTCTGCATCAATTGCATTAAGCCCGTCTAGCGCATAATAATGCCACGATCCATTAATCTTATACCAATACATCGGTGCGTTAATATCATTTTTCTTTACCCAGTCCAGCCCTTCTGCATGCCACCATCTGTGGTCGTTATAACCACCATCATTCATAAACTCAAGATACTCCCCATTGGTCACCAACTGATCGGCAATAGCATATGATTGAAGAAAAACCCGGTGCGCGCCCAGTTCATTATCAAAACAAAAGCCTTCTCCTGTATGTCCGATTTTATATATGCCTTCTGGCACTTCAATAAATCCAACCTTACCCTCTTTCTTTACATACTCTTTAATGATTGCATCCTCTGAATAGGCCGGGAATAAAGGATTATGCCCGAGAATGTATTTGATATCAGTAAATAGCAGCTCCTGATGTTGCTGTTCATGGTTCAGCCCCAGCCACACAATATCACATATCTCCTCAGTAATTTCTGTTCCTAATAACCGCATCATAGCCTCATCCACATAGGCCCTGTATTTGTAAATTTCATTTACACTTGGCCTGCTCAGGTTGCCCCGGTCAGTGCGGATAACCCTTGCGCCTATGGTTTCGTAATAGCTGTTAAAAACAAAGTTGTAGGCCGGGGCAAATTCTTGATAGGCAAATGCATATGGTTTCAATACAAAGGTCTCAAAAAACCAGGTAGTGTGCCCCAGGTGCCACTTCGGCGGACTCACATCAACCACAGGCTGTATTACATAATCCTCTGTTTTCAACGGCTGGCATATCTGCTCAGTATAGCTGCGTATGCGTTTATATGTTTCTGTAAGATTCATTTTTTGTATTGTTTGCCCTGGTATCAAATCTATTGATTTATCGTTATCATAGAATTTATTAGCAAAGCTACCCGGTTCTACCTAGAAATTGAAAATACCATCGCTTACCTTCTGGATTTTTCTACATCATCCTTTAAAACTTTCACTTCGGGCAACTGAATTATTTTGTCAATTACATTTTGGTCTTGGGCTGATTGATTAATTAGGGATTTTGAATTGTTTTTGACTTTTTGACCCGAAACAGAAAAGCAATAAAACAAAGTGCAATCAGAATAATATTTTTCAAATGCGACTTATGCAATTTGTTACGATTTTTTTTTATTTGATAAGGTTACACCAGCTGAAACCATTATGAATGGAATTTGTTTTTTCATCAATAAATAGTACCAAAAAAAATATCTATTTTAACATTTCGCGATTACCTTTCTTATTAAGTTTGTATACGTAAATAATTATCGATCTTAACTACCTGCTTTATGAATAATAAATTGTTAGGCCTGATTTTAACTGCTCTGTTCGTTTTTTGTTTCAATTCTCCATCATTAGCACAGACTGAATATTTTGTTTCAATAGATCAGCAAACCGGCAACTACACTAAAATTAATAAACTGCCTGGGGTAAACTGGATAAATCCATATGATATGACTTATGACCAGGCGAGTCATCATTATTTCTATTGCGGAAGTTCAGATAAAAAAAACTGGCGGTTTTATACAGTGGATGGCTATTCTGGTAGTATTATTGATTCACCCGTTTTTTATCATTTTACCGATACATTGGATAACATAAATGGTCTAGCCTATAATGAAGCTGACAATATTATTTATGGTTTGCATTGGAGTGATTCAGCAAAAAAAGAATATTTTATTTCTGTTGACCCGGTAACAGGAACATATACTGTTATAAAAGAAATTCCAGGTGTTATGTTTATTAATCCTCAGCCGGTAATTGACCCTATAAATAAATTTTACTTGTTTATCGGGGTTGATAAGGTTTTAGGTGGCCGTTACTACACTATTGATTTGAATACCGGTAATATCATTTATAGTACCTCCGCTACAACTACAACAATAAATCAAATGAAATATGACAACCAACTTCGAAAAATTTATGGCTTGCATATTAATAATTCATCTTTCCTTGAATTTGGTTCTTTTGATGCTTCAACGGGCAATTTTGATAAGATATCAACCATATCAGGAATAAAACTTATAGCTTCTAGTGGCAATTACTATTCTTATGATGCTGAGCACCATTCTTACATTTTCGTTGGTTTAGATTCCAATAAAAATAATTTTCTTATTTCAATTGATGCCATTACAGGCGAAGTTGTAAATAAAACAGCATATCATTACGTATCAATGAACAGTGATAATGTTATTTGCTTTCAATACGACAACGCACTGAATAAATTATTTGCTCTTCACTGGGAGTCTCAAACGCCGCTGGCACCTGAAATAAGCGTTTATCCAAATCCATTTTCATCGCAAACAAACATTGTATTCAGAAATACCTATGCAAAAATTGAAGTATTAGTGTATTGTGAAGAAGGTAAACTGGTAAGTAAACAATCGTTTACCAATTCAAACGAGATAGTATTAAACAGATACAATCTGGCCAGCGCTATTTATTATGCCAATGTGTATGCAGATAATACTTTTATGGGAACAATTAAACTATTTGCTCAATAATTAAGGATCAGCTTATAATATTAGTCTTTGAAATAATTGCTGCATTAATGGATAAATGATTAGTCCATCCTTCTTAGTTCGTATAACTGTATAAATAATATGGTTCGATCCCAACTATAATCAATTTTTACAATCCCCGATAGTATTTTTGTCACCAAATGAGCACACCATCCGTTTCTTACGAAGCTACACGCGAATATGCCTATGGCCTCGACCAGGTAGATACCTTATTCCCGTTTCGGGAGCGTTTTCTGTTTCCGCAACATAATAATAAAGATGCACTTTATTTTTGTGGCAACTCGCTCGGATTGCAACCTAAAAGTGTAGCCTACCTGATGGAAAAAGAACTTCAGGACTGGGCCAGGTATGGCGTAGAAGGCCATTTGAAGGCAAAGCTGCCCTGGTTATATTACCACCATTTCTTTGAAGACAGATTGCTCAAAATAGTAGGTGCGGTCAAAGACGAAGTAGTGGCAATGAATACGCTTACTGTTAACCTCAACCTGTTGATGCTTTCCTTTTACCGACCCTCTGGAAAAAGGTATAAGATTCTTATGGAGTCTGATGCTTTTCCATCAGATCAGTATGCAGTTGAAATGCAGGTAAGAATGCATGGCTATGACCCTGCCGACGCTATTATAGAAATTACCCCTAAAGAAGGTGCACACCTCATTGAGAACATTGATATTGTTAATGCAATAGAAGAGGCCGGAGATTCGCTGGCTTTGGTAATGATTGGTGGTGTAAACTATTATACCGGTCAGTTTTTTGATCTGGAAAGCATTACCAAAGCTGCCCATAAAGTGGGTGCCTATGCTGGTTTCGATCTTGCCCATGCAGTTGGCAATGTGCCGTTGCATCTGCACAACTGGAATGTAGACTTTGCCTGCTGGTGCTCTTACAAATACCTCAACTCAGGCCCGGGCGGTGTTGGTGGTGCTTTCGTGCATGAGCGGCATGGGAATAATCCGGATATTTTAAGACTTGCCGGATGGTGGGGAAATGAGGAATCGACGCGGTTTAAAATGAAGAAAGGTTTTGTGCCCCAGCGGGGCGCGGCAAGCTGGCAGCAAAGCAATGCGCCGGTCTTCAATATGATAGCCCACAACGCATCGCTCGATATTTTTGATAAAGCAGGCATGGCTGCCTTGCGCGAAAAAAGCCTGTTACTCACAGGTTACATGGAGTACTTACTGAAACAAATTACCCATCTCCCGTTCGAAATTATCACACCTGCCGAACCTGAACGCAGAGGCTGTCAGCTATCCCTGCGTTTCTATGACAGGGGCAGGGAAATTTTTGATATCCTTACACAAGCCGGAGTAATTGCCGACTGGCGGGAGCCTGATGTGATACGCATAGCCCCGGTGCCACTCTACAATACTTTTGAAGATTGCTTTAGCTTTTATGAGCTGCTCACCACTATACAATAGTATTTATGAAGAATCTCTGGCTGATTTTAGTGGCCGTTTCTATAGTCAGTTGCGGGCCTGATCATACTCCTGCCAACGATCAGTCAAATAAAGCGATCAAGACCTGGCAGGGGACAATAAACGGGAAAATTCCGGTCTTCTTATGGTTTACTATAAGCAAGGCCGATAGTATGGTTTTTGGGGAACTTATATATACCAAAACCAAGCTCAGGGAACCCATTTACGTGGTGGGCCACCTGGATACTGCACTGACTCTGGGAGAGTATTCCAGGGATGGCAAATCAACCGGATATTGGGTGGGGAAAATTGCGGCAGGTAAAATAAAGGGTACATGGTCATCCATGAAATCGGAAAAAGAAATACCCTTTGAATTATCCTCAACGGATACAACAGTGAACACTGAAGTTGCCGATTTTACCAATACCGGTAATATTGATGGCACTTACAATTATAGCCATCCTTGCGAAGCCTCAGGTGAGGTGAATATTAAGAGACTTGGAAAGGACAAGCTAATATTTAATGTAAGCTGTGTCACCTGTGCACCGGCTTATAATATAGCTGAGCTAAATGACGATACTGTTCTGATAAAAAACAACACGGCTACCTATACCTCCCGGGACGAAACCGGAATTTGCAGTTTCACAATAAGGTTTTATAAGCAATTTCTGACTATAGGTTATGATTGCGATACATGCAGCCAATGCGGTTTCGGACTAAATGCCTATGTTGGCGGTATATTCATTAAAACCTCCTCAAAGCCAACTATGGGTCAGGACATTCATTAATACCCCTGTATAGAATATCAAAATAACAGCCGATCAATCGCCTATCTTTGTCCTGTATGAACGAAACTATTGAATTTGTCCTGGAATCTCCGGATGGCATTGTTGATTGCAGCCTCGAAAATACCGGTGATGAGCGAAGCCCTGATTATTCTGTTACAATCTTATACCCTCATATCGTTAATGGCCGGCTTTTATCCGAAGTTTATATCCATAATCTGGATAAAAACAAGCAGACAGGAGCCTGGTCATTTACCGATCCTGAATCGGTTCATCCAAAAGTATTGGCGCTGGAAAAACAATTATCAGATGCAATAGGCAAACAATAACTTTTCTTTTATGATCTTTACAGCAATCTAAATTCATTTTCACTGCTAACCACACAAATTAATGAGCAAAAAAGTTTACGTAGGCAAGTCAAATATCCATATGGCTGGGCGGGGTGTCTTTGCATCCGTCGATTTTAAGAAAAATGCAGTTATTGAGGTGTGCCCTGTGATAACCATGAATGCTGATGATGCAGCACTCATGATGCAGACTGCCCTTGCCGATTATGTATATGAATACGATAAAAAGGGCTGCCTGCTTGCTTTGGGGTACGGATCGCTGTATAATCATCATTTAAAAGCCAATGCCAAATATGAACTAGCCGAAAGTGAAGACCCGCATCCGGGTATGCTGGAATTATACATCATTGCAACTAAGGCAATAGCTAAAGACGAAGAGATTTATATCAACTATGGCAAGTATTTCAATGAGAAATTCGAAAAATAAGCCATCTGAAAAGTTCTCTTACTCCTTACTTACCTTTGCGCCTCTTTAAATGGCCATATTTCACAACATAAAAAACCTGCCTGCCTTTAGAAATACGGTACTCACCATCGGCACTTTCGATGGTGTGCACAAAGGGCACCGGGCTATTCTGAAGGAAGTAGTAACACATGCCCGGAATGTGAACGGCGAAAGTGTATTGATTACATTTGAGCCACACCCGCGCAAACTGCTTTTTCCCGATCAGCTCCTGGGTATCATCACCCCGCTCGCTGAGAAACTGCAACTTATCACCGATACCGGTATACGGCATGTGGTGGTAGCCCCGTTTACTTTAGATTTTGCCCGGCTTTCTGCCGGCGAATATATCAGGGACTTTTTAGTAAACCTGTTCCATCCGCATACAATTATTATTGGCTATGACCACCGGTTCGGAAACGACCGTAAAGGAGATATTAAATTACTCGAAGACTTTAGCAAAGAATATCAATACGAGCTGATTGAAATACCAGCCCAGCTAATAGATGAGGCTGCCGTAAGTTCTACGAAAATAAGGAATGCCATCACCGGTGGCAGGCTGGAAGATGCCACACAGATGCTGGGCCGCACTTACTCTATTAAGGGCACTGTGATGCATGG
>Ga0214164_1001963_pt1 | contig 11124 bp, 1 predicted proteins | sample TroBogepilimnion_13_FD_153003 | JGI IMG/M metagenome (GOLD analysis project Ga0214164, IMG submission 153003) | Freshwater microbial communities from Trout Bog Lake, WI - Practice 03JUN2009 epilimnion v4 | ecosystem: Environmental > Aquatic > Freshwater > Lake > Epilimnion/Euphotic zone ...
ATCAATACCTTTAGCGTAGAATTTGACCAAAGAGCTATCTCCTTAGACAGCATAGCATGATGAGAGACAAAAATGGCAGTTAGTCAACAACAACGTCAGAAGCAGCTGTTTGCAGCAGAAGATTGGCAGGTAATTTACACAGCCTTTACCCAGGTCAATTTCAATGCCTATGACTTCCCCACCATACGCAATGCGATGGTTGAATACATTCGGCTCAACTATCCAGAAGATTTCAACGATTGGATTGAAAGCAGCGAATTTGTAGCTATTATTGATCTCCTGGCCTATCTAGGACAGAGCATTGCATTTAGGATGGATCTCAATACACGAGAAAACTTCCTTGACACTGCACAACGTCGCGACAGCATCTTTCGCCTTGCTCGCATGCTCAGTTATCAACCTCAGCGCAGCATTCCCAGTGCTGGACTGCTAAAGGTTACACAGGTTGTCACTAATCAAGAAGTGTATGATGCTAACGGTTTGAATCTCAGCAACACTCCAATCAACTGGAATGATCAGAACAATCCAGATTGGCAGGAACAGTTCATTCTGGTGTTAAATGCATCATTGAACAACACAAACTATTTTGGTAACCCTGCAAAGAGTGGTGTGGTCAACAACATACCAACTGATCTTTATGCGTTGAACAACACAGCTATACCGACCAGCAGCATTGGATTTACGTCTACTGTTGGTGGTAACAGCATGAATTTTGAGCTAGCCAATCCGGATTTCAACGGTGCTAGCGGTGGTAATGCAACTGTACTTGGAACGTCTGGATATTTCTTTGAACGTACTCCTAATCCAGTCAACAGCTGGTATATCATATATCAGAACGACGGCAACGGGTATGGAAGTGCTAACACTGGATTCTTTCTATTCTTCAAGCAAGGCAACATGGGTTATGCAGATTATCTGCTTGACCTAGCTATAGCTAATCGCGTTATAGATGTGAATGTGTCTGGTATCAACCAAACTGATGTTTGGGTACAAAATGTTAATACTGTTGGGTTGGTAACAGCTGATTGGACTGCTGTTCCCAGCGTCAACGGATTCAATGTCATCTATAACAGTCTTGAAAAGAATGTCAGGAACATATATTCAGTAATAACCAGAGATTTCAACGGTGCTGATCAGATAAGCATACGATTTGCTGATGGTAACTTTGGAAATGTTCCTGTTGGACTGATCCGTGTGTGGTATAGAATAAGCAATGGCTTGCAATATCAGATACGTCCAACTGACATGAGCAACCTCAAGTTTAATTTTGCATACAATGATAACCTGTTTAATACCTATAGCATAGCTTTCAATACAAGCTTGCAATACACGGTTGCTAACAGCCAAGCCACGCAGACAAACCAGCAGATAGCACTAGCCGCTGAACAGGTTTATTACACACAAGACCGAATGGTTAACGGTGAAGATTACAATCTCTTCCCGCTGCAGAGTAGTCTAGCATTAAAGGTCAAGGCAGTTAACCGCACCTATAGCGGACAGAGCAGATACATCGATATAAATGATCCTACAGGTACCTATCAGAATCTCAACGTGTTTGCCACAGATGGTATTCTCTATGAAGAAAGCGAACTCAATGCGCAAGAGATAGTGATAACTCTGGGCACGCCTAATCTAGCATATGTCATAGATAACATACAACCTATGATAGATGGCGGCAATAATTTTGCAACGGCTGCTATAGAACTGCAAGGTTTCTATTATCTCTATAATCCAAATAACGTTGGTGCAACATATCCAAGATACACTGCTCCTGGTCTATACTGGTCAGCTGCAACAGTTGGCACAGGCAGTAGCACAGGTTCCTTCGAGATTGGCTCTTATCCCGGAGTTGCTCAGCGCCTCGGGCAGTTTGCTACAGCTGGCAGCGGCGAGGCATATATCGCAGCTGGAAGTCTGGTACAACTGACTAATGCATTTAATGTAGCAACATGGACCAGCGTGGTAAGTGTAGTTGGTGATGGTACCGGCAACAACAACACAGGCTTGCTATCTACAAACATTGGGGCAGTAACTATCACCGGTGTGCCGGATACTGGAAGCTACGTTACTGGCATCTGTGCTCCTTTTGTAACTACATTTACTACAGATGAACAAAACTCTATTGCTGCTGCTATGGATAGCAAGCAGACATTTGGTATAGGTTATGATCAGTTGTCACAAACATGGTATGTTATCAACAATACTAATCTAAGTCCAAATCCAACTTTCAACCTCACGTATGCTCAGAACACAACTGGAACTAACAAGGATGCTAGTTGGTTGTTGAAAGTAATCTACAATACTAATAGCTGGATAGTGCAATCTCGTGCACAGCGTTATATCTTTGAAAGCGTTGACGAGGTAAGATTCTTCTACAGCAATTCTTCTAAGACTATAGATCAAACCACAGGAAAACCACAATACGATTATGTCAGCGTATTAGGTGTTAATTCTGCACCACTACCGCCTGCTCCGGCACCGGCATTGGGGCAGGATTATCTATGGCAGATATATGGCCAAGAGGTATATCCGGACGGCTATGCTGATCCTGCCAGTGTTAGGGTAACATTTTGGAGCGACGTTAACACGCCTCTACCAGACAATCCAGATGAATTTACCATAATAGTAAATCCAGATGTAACTCCGCCGGTAAAGTATGTGTTCTTTGTGAGATACACTGACAGCGAAGGTTATCAATATTATCAACCAATTGACATTGCATATAACAGGATTTATTCAACTCCTTCTGCTGTGCCTCAACCGCCAAATGGCAATTGGAAAGAAGGAGAGGTTGCATATGTCATATCTACTGGAGCATTCTTGCAATATATAGCCGGATCATTAGTAGACGTGACCGAGAATTACAAGGTTAGAATAGGTCGCAACAATATCAGCTATCTATGGAAGCACTATGCTACCTATGATCAGCGCATAGATCCGGCGATAATGAATATCATCGACATATTCATCCTGACTACTACCTACGACACCAATCTTAGAAATTGGATTAGCACTGGCGGCAGTGCAGCAACAGAACCATTACCTCCTACTACGCAAGAACTGAATAGCGCATTTGCGTATTTTGAACAGTACAAGATGATGACTGATCAGATAGTGTGGCACCCAGTTACCTATAAGCTGTTGTTTGGATCGCAGGCGCAACCAGAATATCAGGTGTTATTCAAGGTTGTCAAGGTCCCTGGTACAAGTTACAGCGATAACGAAGTAAGAAGTTTGGTAAAGAACCAGATTGATTTGTATTTCTCATTAACTAACTGGGATTTTGGTCAGAGCTTCTTCTTTACTGAGATGGCTTCTTACATACAGATGAACCTTGCTACTATCGTAGCTACGATTGTGATGGTGCCTACAAGCGGTACTGCAAAGTTTGGTGATCTGTTTGAGATCATAGCCAATCCTGATGAGATATTCATCAGCTGCGCTACGGTGCAAAATATAGTGATCGTATCTAGCCTAACAGAGGCACAACTGGGGATAACCAATGGTTGATCACAGAAGACCAATTAAACTATTACCAGCTGTTAATCAGACTGATACTCTAACCAAGTTCTTTGCTGCTACGGTTGATCATCTTTTCCAACCTGAAAGCGTAGAGTTTCTTGGCGGATATATAGGAACCAAACCTCCATATTATGATCCTCAAAAAGATTTCTATGTAGGCGAACCTACCAAAAGCCGCGCTGATTATCAGTTACCCGTAACTGCTATCAGCAAAAATCAGTTCAGTGGTAGCGTGACTAACATCATGTTCTATCATGATTATGTCAATAGTTTGCAGTTTAATGGTGCAGTTGTTGCCAACGAAAGCAGGTTGTTTGAGCAGGAATATTATAGTTGGTCGCCACCTATAGACTTAGATAAGCTGCTGAATTACACCAATTATTATTGGGTTCCTGCAGGTCCTGATCCGATTATATTGTTAGATCAAACTAATCTTCTAACAGATGTAGCAGGTAATTTGCAATATACCTACACTGGTGCATATCAATTGACCAGCACTGGTGCTATTGAATTTGGATCATTGGTATTCACTACGGGTTTGGTTATACAAGCATCAAATGATTACGATCCAACCATCAACGGGATACCGTACATAATAAACAATGTTGGTCGTGGTATAGACTTTTTAGAAATTCCTGTATTCGTAGATCCAGATTGGGATGCCAGAGGTTGGGACACACTTGGATGGAGCGGAAGCGATGAAGTTTTCATCAAAGATTACATCACTATCGCACGTGAATTAAATCCAACAAATCAATGGAGCATCAACAATCGCTGGTTCCATATAAATGTATTAAAGATAAGCGGTACAGGTGCTGTACCGCCTTATCAGACCAGAGCACAGCGACCTATCATAGAATTTGAATCAGATATACAACTGTATAACAATGGTTTCATAGGACGGCCTACAGCGACATTTGTGCTATCAACTGTAGCTGATGTATTCGGTGCTATGGTTGGCAAGACCAGCTATACTATATTAGATATACCTGTAACGGATGGAAATACCATTCTAGTAACCGGCGACACAGACCCTAACGTCAACAACAGGGTTTATCAAGTAGGCGGACTACAGACGTTGGGTGTAATAACTTTAACTGAAGTGGGCACTGCGCCGGTATATGGTGACTCGATACTAGTACAATATGGCAATGCAGACGGTAGTGTGCAGTATTGGTACAATGGTTCGGCATGGATTGAAGCTCAGCAGAAAGTACAATATGTTGCGCCGTTGTTCCAGTTGTATGATCTCAACGCTAATCCTCTCAATGATCCTAGCATCTATCCTAACAGCACGTTTGCCGGCAACAGCATCTTCACATATGCCGTAGATCCTTATGCTGGTATAGACAGTGAACTGCAGCTTCGTCCGGCTCTTGATCAGTTTGGAAATTTTGTTTTCAATAATACTTTGGTAACTGACACTTATACCTATGTTTATAATGCGACAGTAACTTCAATACCAGGGTATGCGTATTATAGGAATAACAACGTTGTTGGGTTTGCATTCAACAATGCGTGGTACAGATCTCCGCAACCAAGCAGGCAATATATCGTAAACGATTTTACGATACTGCAAACATCTAGCAGTTTCACCATTGACCAAGTACCGGATCCAAATCCTGGATTGTTGCCTAGCATCTACGTATATCTAATTGCAAATGGCTATAGCACCACGTTGGTCAATGGCACAGACTATACTGTTAGCAATAATATCGTAACTTTGACAGTTCCTGCTATACCTGGTCAGAGAGTTTTGATACGCAGCTGGAACAGAGGTTATCGTATTAACAATGTTGGCTACTATGAACTGCCGCTGAACCTCACTGCTAATCCAAATAATCTACAGATTAACACAGTAAGTCAAGACCAGATGCAGGCGCAATTTGGCGGAATAATCAGCAATCAGCCGGGATTCCAAGGAAATCCGTACGGCGACAACAACTGGCGAGACACACCGCAGATACGAGGTCTAGGTCTCAATATCTTGCAACACAAGGCACCGTTGATTAAGCCTATGATCTTGAGCAGCAGCAACGTAACTGTTGGCATCAACAGCGTGCAAAACAAGACAGATCCATTACAGGCCATACAATTTGCTCAGAATCAATACGTTCGATTCTATAACAGATTTCTAACTGCATTGTTCACTTTGTATGCCAATGGCTATACTGCAGCAGAGTCGCCGCAGACATGGATCAACACAGCGCTATCTCAGATAAATCTCGGAAAAAGTCCATCTAGTCCTTGGGCTAACAGTGGACCAGATGGACCGCAGGGAGGGTATACTTACCTAAAGAGCACAGCACCTACCTATGTTCCGCCTACAGCTACTCGTCTTGGTGTTAGTGAAGCCTATTATCCTGTGGTATATTACAGCGGATTAAATTTGGTTATACAGTGCCACGACGGTGCTAGGATAGTCATGGCCAATGATGGTGCCCCGCTGGGTAGTATCGAATATGGACTTACCAGCACATCAGATCCACTTCTGCTTTCAAATCCAGTAGCAGCAGCTTGGTTGCAATTTGAACTCAACCTGTTTACGAACATGCCCACGGCATATTCAGATCCACAAGCTAAACTGGCGTTTGATATCACGGCATACACTCCTGGTAAGTGGAGGTCCAATGACTATACAGTTAATGAATTCTTATCTATAACCTATCCGATGTTTGATAGGTGGGTCATCAACAACCAAATCCAGTGGCAGCCAAATACTACCTTTAACATCAATGATCCGTTCACTTGGAATTATGGATCAATGCGAGATCTATCTGGTCAATCAGTACCTGGTTACTGGCAGGGTATCTATCGTTGGTTCTACGATACTGATCGTCCTCATCTTGCACCTTGGGAAATGCTGGGATTCAGCCAGCAGCCGCCGTGGTGGACAACAGAATATGGTCCGGCGCCGTATACTCGCGGCAATACCTATATGTGGAGCGATCTAGCAGCTGGTATTATACGACAGGGTCCTCGAGCTGGGATTTATCTGCCAGGTGTGCGCCCTGGACTGCTGAAGTGCATACCTGTTGACGATCAAGGTAACCTTCTACCTCCTCAGGCAGCTGGAACAGTAGCAGGCATACCTACATCTCAACAAGCATCGGCAGACTGGAAATTTGGCGACGGATCTCCGATAGAATCTGTTTGGATATACAGCAACGATTACAATTTTGTGATAGCAGAATATAGCTATCTTATGAAGCCAGCGCAGTTTATAGAATACAACTGGGATACCTTGCGATTCCAAGAAGTGTTTAGCGACCAAGCTACGACTCAACAGATTTACATCGACACTGATAATCGTCGTCCGAATAGCCAACTATACATGCACAGAGAAAATCCATCTGCTATTGGTGGCAATCTCAGCATACCAAACGAAACAACATTAACCTATTACGGTAGTGGTGGTGTGCAGCACTGGATCAGTGAATATCTAATCAGCCAGAATCTAAATGTAACACAATATCTCGGCGGTATAATACGCGGCACCACATCGCAGCTTGCACACCAATGTGGCGGATTTGTTGCTAGCAATCTTTATCTCACAGCTGATAGTTTCGGTCAGATTGGTTATACATCACAGATAATCCCGTCTGAAAACGTAAAGACCTATCTTTACAAGAGTGCTAGCATCAAGGAATCATTCTATACAGGTGTTATCATCACCCAGGTAAACAATGGATGGCAAGTAGTTGGATACGATGGCATAAATCAACACTTCTTGATCATCCCAAGCAACCAATATGGTTCTAAGACCACTGTGGTAGTTGGTAATGACAGGGTAACTTGGTATAAGGTAGGTGTAGAAGTTGCACAACAGGTATCATACGGTACCATCTACAACACCAAGCAAGAAGTATTTGATTTCTTGGTCAGTTTACAGCGCTATCAAGAATTCCAAGGTTGGGTTTTTGATCAGGTTAACTACGATAATAATACCACATTAGACTGGGTACAGAGCGGGCGCGAATTCCTATTCTGGAGCCAAGGTAACTGGGCAAATGGAAACTTTATCGCAGTAAGCCCATTGGCTATCAGTGCTAAGTTCGTGCAGAAATTTGGTAATGTACAATTTGTTAATGGCATAGTAGGTGGTACGTATCCAGTGATAGACAAGACTGGAAATCGCATAGATGGCCAAAATCTAGAAGTGTTGCGTTACGATGATACCGTGACAGTTAATATCCTTAGCAATCAAAACATATACGGATTGCGACTATTTGCAACTACCTTAGAAAGTGCGATAGTAATAGACAACATAACCAGCTTTGATGACACAGTATATGATCCTCTGTATAATCTCTATCAGCCTCGACTCAAGCTGTTTGCTTACAGAACCAATGATTGGAACGGACGTGTTGATGCGCCTGGGTTCTTCTTATATCAAAGCGGTACTGATAATCAATGGACATTGGTTTCAAACTTTGAAAAGACAGCCAACGATTTCACCAAGTATTACAACATAGATCAACCAAAAAACTACACCACAGTTGATCCGATAACTGGCAATTTAGTGCTCAGCGGAACGTCGTTAGCAGCAGTTGATGTGCAATCTATATCAGACCTCAGCAAACATCAGATAGGATATCAGCAAAGACCTTATCTAGCTAACCTTCTACTAGAAGAAAGCACAGAATTCCAATTCTATCAAGGTTTCATAAGACAAAAAGGAACTCTCAAAGCATTTGAAGCGCTGCTACGCAATAATACCATTGTCCCAAGCACCAGCGATTATGTGTATTACGAAGAATATGCGCTACGTACTGCTAGATTTGGATCAACTGCTCTCAATACTGGTATAGATTTCATCATACCTCAGAACCAATACGCAAACGATCCGCAGCAGATCGCTGTGTTTAGCAATCAGAGCAACAACTCAGAAGCTGGAGGTGTGATAAATCTCATACCAAACGATCCTCTGATCGTAGTACCGCCAACCGGTTACAGCAGCGTAACTAATCCATTCTTCCCACTTCGTACCAAAACAGCTCCTGACTGGCAAACCGATCTACCAACTACTGGATATGTGGTGTTGGGAGAAACCACTTTCACAGTAGCAAACACTACTGTGCTTAGCACGTTCTGGGAGACTCAGAATGCAGCCAATGATCCAATAGTTTCTGGTGATACAGTATGGCAATTCATCGACGAACAACAGAGCTGGAATGTTTGGAAATTTACCACAGCAAATGTTAACATCGTGAATACCACGCCTAGCATATCAACGGGACAACCAACTGTAATTAACTGCAGTGGCAACGTTGGATTGAATCCGGGAGATGTGGTCGTACTGGATGGTATTAGCAACGTCAATGCACTGCAAGGTACATTTACAGTTGGTAATATCGTGGGCAACGGCAACAGCTTTACTGTAGCAACTAATACCTTTACCATTGGTGCAGGCGGCAATGTTACAGCCTATAAGAGCACTAGGTTTGCAAATAATTTTGAACGTAACAAATATCCTCCGCTGAATGGCTGGCAAGCTGGTGACATAGCCTATGTTGATAAGACCAATTACGGTATCAACGGTTGGACAGTTTACACCTATCTTAACAATAACTGGATGCCTATTCGCAGCGAGCAATATAAGGTAGATGCGTCATTAATGCTACAAGCTAAACTCTACAGTCAACAGAGTTTAACTGTATATGCATATCTAGAATACTATGATCCAGCCAAGGGGTTCATACCAGGGCAGGCACAGAAAAATCTAGATCGTATCAGCGTGTACGATCCGGCTAGCTATAACACAGGCGATGCAACACTATATCCGTTAAATCCGATGCGTGCATGGGGTCCGGAACACGTAGGTGAGACTTGGTGGAATCTCAGTACGGTTAGATACTACGATTATGAAATTAGCAGCACAGCATATCGTTGGCAGAACTGGGGCAAGATAGCACCCGGCACAACGGTGGATGTTTATGAATGGGTTCAGAGCCCAGTAGCACCTTCTATGTGGGCAACATACGTTGCTAATCAAACCAGTTTCGTGCAATATGGTTTCAATTATGTACCTAGTGGTACGGTGTTGAATGCCAGCGATCCTGCGTATACCACAGTAACTACATATAATTCGACAGGTTCGGCTACTACATATTATTACTTCTGGGTATCTAACGCTACTACACTGCCATTGCCGCCAACTAGGTCGTTAACTACCTTGGAAATCAGCAACATAATAACCTATCCAACCAGCTACGGTGTGCGTTGGTATGCTGCTATAGATGATCGTAACATCTTAGTCAGCAACATAGGCTATGCGCTGAATGGTCTCAACACTGTGTTAAGCTTGCTTTACACTCATACTCCTAACAATCAAAATGATGTTAAACAATGGGATCTTGTGCGCGAACATGATCCGGCTAGCATACCAGAAGACTATTTCTGGCTCAAACTCAAGAATAGCTTAACTGGCAAGGATGGACAAGATCAAAACGTGCCTGATCCATATCTCAGCGATCTCATGCGATACGGCACGCTTATACGACCTCGCCAGAGTTGGTTCAAATATAGAACTATTGCAGCTGAGACCTATGTAGCAGAAGCCAACACGCTGTTAAGTACCATATTGTTGGTACCAGACATTAATCGCAGTACCTGGATAAACTACTTTTATACAGAGCAGCCTGCTCCTAGTGCTGATTACACAGTTGGCACGTTGAGCAGCATGTATGCACTAGGTGGTACGATCTCTGATGGTTCTACCATACTGGTTCAAACCGGTCTAAGTACTAATAACCTCTGGAATCGCTATCAATATTCATTTAATGGTGGCAATTATATATGGACGTTGTTGCAGGTTCAAGCTTATCGTACACCTAACTATTGGTATTACGTAGATTGGTATCTGTCTGGCAGCGGTGTTACTAGCAACACCATACCAAACTACGTAGTAGATACCGATGCTGCTCGTGTTCAGTATCAAGGTACCAATGGAGTGATAGTAAAGGTTAACAATCGCGGGGATGGTTACTGGGCTATCTATCAATGGGCTGGTAGTACCGATGGTGCATGGGTTACTGTTGGTTACCAGGAAGGTACTATACAGATCAGCACAGGTGTCTACGATGGTAGTATTAACACCATGTTGTTTGGTACTACACCGTTTGACAGTACGGGTTTTGATATATTCCCATACGTTGAATTTGGCAGCATGATTGACGGACTTCGCAACGTGATATTTGCAAATCCAAATCCGGCCATACCGGGTGAGAGCGTGTATCTAAATCAGCTCTTCTTTACTATGATCAATTATGTGTTAGTTGAACAAGGATTCGTTGATTGGATATTCAAGACCAGTTTCATATCGCTAGAAGGCTTTAACATACCTTTGAGCATAAGTCAGCTATATTCGCCAGATTACGACGATGCATTGCTAGCATACCTCAACGAAGTTAAACCTTACCATGCCAAGGTGCGATCGTTTGTAACAAAGCGTGCCTGGGAAGATATCTATCTTACCAATCCTACTGATTTTGATAATCCAGCCAACGTAAATGTGCAGAGCAATAGTGCGTACAGCAATGCATATTGGCAACAGAATTATCTAACCAATCCAGAGCTGATCAGGACTCTCAAGCTTAAACT
>Ga0214164_1001964_pt1 | contig 11123 bp, 8 predicted proteins | sample TroBogepilimnion_13_FD_153003 | JGI IMG/M metagenome (GOLD analysis project Ga0214164, IMG submission 153003) | Freshwater microbial communities from Trout Bog Lake, WI - Practice 03JUN2009 epilimnion v4 | ecosystem: Environmental > Aquatic > Freshwater > Lake > Epilimnion/Euphotic zone ...
TACCGAATATAATTTCTACGACAAGGCTACAGATGATCTGATCAAACTGTAACAGTCACCCTAAAATATTTGATTGCAAAATTCAGATTTGACAACTTTAAAAAAGTTGCTAATAATGGTTTAATATGGTTCCATATGTTCTGAAAGCATTGATTTTACTGATTATACTAAAAAAATAAATACACATAAAAACAAGAAAAACCATGAAATGTTGTACCTAAGTTGTACCTTTATATCCTCAATCAATAAGGATACAAACTAAAGTACTTCACTCATGGCTTCTGTAAAAATAGTACTTCGTAAGAAAGAAAACAAAAACGGCACTTATCCGCTTGCGCTACGGATCACAAAAGACCGCAAATCTTCATTCGTGCATCTGGGGCACCATATTCAGGACACTTTCTGGGACGAAGAAAAAAGCAGGGTGAAAAAATCTCACCCTAATTCCGTGCGTCTGAATAATCTCTTGTCTAAAAAACTAACCGAGGCTGAGGATAGTTTACTTGATCTTGAAGTGCAAAAAAATGATGTTTCATCTGCGGTAATAAAAAGAAAAATTCAGGTCCCGAAAAATGAAACCTTTTTTGCCTGTGCTGATTTTCATCTTGAAAATCTAAAAAAACAGAATAAATACAATAGATATGTCGCAGATAAAGGCAAGATCAGTGTATTTAAGCAATTTCTTAATAATGCTGATATTCCGTTCCAGTCTATCAATGCACAACTTCTCAATAATTACAGGGTATATCTGAAATCTAAAGGCCGTGCAACACATACCATTATTACTTACCTCCGAATTATCCAGACTATTTTTAACCAGGCTATCAGTGAAGGGCTGGTAGACAAAAAATATTATCCTTTTGACAATGACAAAATTGTACCAAAGCCTCCCCGATCTTTGAAAGTGGGCCTTTCAGCCGATGAAGTAAAGCTTATTGAAGCAGTGGAACTACCTGAAAATTCCTACATCAATCATGCACGTAATGTGTGGCTGATTTCTCTCTACTTCGCTGGAATGCGTGTATCAGATGTGCTGCGGTTAAAATGGACTGATTTTCAGAATGATCGGCTTTATTACACAATGGGCAAAAATGATAAAGCAGGTTCGCTTAAACTGCCTGAAAAAGTTATCAAAATCCTTGCAGAATATAAAGACCAAAAAAATGAGCACAACCTCGTATTTTCTGATTTAGGAAAGCTGCCGGATATAAATGATTCCTATGCTGTGGAAAAGCGTATTAAAGCGGCAAATGCCAAACTCTATCTGGCTTTAAATGAAATTGCTGAAAAACTCGGCATTACCAAAAAACTTACCATGCACATTGCCCGGCATACTTTCGGCAATATCTCCGGGGATAAGATACCAATACAGATGCTACAGAAGCTTTACCGCCATTCATCAATAACTACTACTATAGGCTATCAGGCTAACTTTATCCATAAAGATGCTGACGAGGCTCTGGAAGCGGTTGTAGGATTTTAATTTCACTAAAAGTATTTATTAATTTACATACACCCTAAATTGCAGCTCAAGCCTTTTTTGTTTTGTTATTTTAGCCAAGATATATAATATGTACCCTTTAAAACAGTAGGTTAATTCAGAAAAGTAAATTATATTTATCACTTAAATTCATTTATACTTCTTCAATTAGGTCAAAATAGATTTTTCATCAGCAACTTAATTATTAAATATAACTCAAATGAATAAGCAAACAAAAACTGACAGATTAATGTTAGTTCTCAAGAAATATATTAAAGGGGCCGATAAGGCACTTATTGATCCTGAAACCCAGGATTCTTTTTTCAAGGATGTTCAGGAGGCAATAATACCTAAAAGTGATTATAAAAAAAGCTTTAACCAGTCTAGTCTGGTTGAAGAATATATAAAAGAACAGCCACTTGATTCAGAATTCACACCAGATTACGAAGGCTTAAATTATATCAGGTACATGAAGGTTTTTAATCCTGAAAAAAGAAAGCTTGATATACCAAAGTTTGATAAAAAATTTCAGCCAACTATTGATATTGAAGCTAAAATGAATGAGCCATTTCATTTAAGATATTATTTTCCTAAAAGTATGATAACAAGAAATGAGTCATATAGTTATGAGAAAAATAGAATTGTAATTATGATCAATGGGCTTAATGAGTGGGAAAGTTTTGGCTTATATGATATACTTGGAGAACATTTTGCTAAAAATGATATTGCCGCTGTTTTGGTGCCAACCCCTCTTCATTTAAACCGAAGAATAAGTTCTAAATATAAGAAGCTAGATGGAAAAAGCATTAGACCAACAGATATTGCAGCAGAGCATCCAATTATTTTTTACAAGAGTTTTTTAAAAAGTTTTAATGAAATCAACGAATTAGTTTGCAAAATTAATCCTCCCAAAAACCTAAAAAATAGGGCAGAATTTTTTGATAAATGGAGTAAAGATGAAGAAAATTACAATAAAAGAAATCAAGATGACATCGCATTTTATAAAAAACATTTTTGGAAAAATGAAGAAAATCCAAGAGAAACTGATATAATATTATTAGGTTATTCTTTGGGAGGTTTGAGGGCTTTAAGTTTCTTTTTACAGTCGAATAATAAATTCAGATGTTGTATTACAGTAAATTCAGGAGCCAATCTTTTTGATGTTCATCCAGAAACTCTGAAGATACCAGAGGATTTTTGGGAAAAAATGCTTCTGGAAAGTCAAGAAGCCGTTGATAATTTAATATTAAACGAAAATTATGAGGAACCTACCATATATGACAAATACAATTTTGACACAGATGATAATCCTTCTAACCATAAAGAGTATAATTCACAAATAAGATTAAGAGCACTAAGGAATATATTTCAAACGATGTATTTTGGAGAGAGGAAGGCTATAGTAAAAAAATTATTCAGGGAAGAATCTAATATTTTAAAAAGGTATCTAGCAATAACGAGCGGTGGAGATAAGATAGTTGAAATTGATCAGATGAAGCATATTACTTCAAGACGAAAACATATAAATCAACTAATAGTTGCAGGAGTTGATCATATCCTAACAGAAGATGAAAATTGGTATGAGGTATTACCTCGAGTTGAAAACAATATAGTGAATTTTATAAACTCGTGTATTGAATCTCATTATAAGAAAATTGAACTTGCAAAATCAATTTGTACAATTCTTGAAGATTTGGAAAGCTTTAAGATAAATTACATAAATTATATTTTTAAAAAAGATAAAATAGATAATGATTATAGCGAGGAGCAATTCCAGGAATTGCTTTTTGATATTGAAAAGGCTAATCCAGAAACTCATCCTGGAAAGGTAAATAAAAAAGTGGTTGAGTTTTATGACTTATATTTTAGTTCAAAAGGACACTATTTTAATTTCTCTGAATTATACAATAGTATAATGGAGTATTTAAGAAATGGTATTATAAGATCGAAATCTTTAAGTAAATTAGTGGCTGAAGAGCGGGAAAAAAGGCTTAAAATCCAAAGAGGTGAAGAATTAAAAGAGGATAAATTAAAGGAAGAAATTCTCGCCTCAGATAAAGAAGCTAAGGTTATAAAAAATAAAAAAATAGTTTCAAAGAAGAAATTGAAATAACTCTAACATAGAACGGAGGAAAGTTCTATTTACGATTATTCTCTAACAATTGGTTCAATTTGAGACATGGTTATAAGCTTATTGAAAGTATTATAACCGAAATTTCCTTTTTCTAATTTTCTGGAAAAAATTCTTCCACCTATCTCAGTAACAACACCATGGAATAATTTTTTATTTGATTCATACTCTTTTTTACTAATTGTAGCGCCAGCCTCAATTAAGGTAGCAGTTGCTTTGGTAATTGGATCAATAATTTTGTTTGTGATTTCATATTGATTATAGCTTTTAAAACAGGGAAATTCCTTAGTAAGTTTGCTTAGCAAAGAAATTAAACTGTCCCCTCTTTTATCTTGAATTTCAACATTCATGTCGAATTTTGTTAAAAGCTGCATTTTTTCAGGTAACGCAGAAAAATTCGGATTGCACCAACCTTTCGACCTATCTTCCCTATCAAGTAAGCCGTAATGTATAACTGCAACATATATCATTTGCATAGGAATAGGTTCATTTAATAAAAAATTTTTATCGCCATTTCTTCTGCCAATTTCGTACAATGAACCTGCTCCTGCCACCTCACCTTTACAAATATGGTTTGTATTTGCTCCCTTTTCTAAGAGCAATTCTGAAATCTTAATATTGTCATTGTTTACTAAATGGTACTCAAGTAGTAAATTCATTGAATCTTGGTCCAGACCAACATCCAATAGTTTTGAAGCCATTTTAAAATCATTATCACTAATCATCGCTAACGGATGACTTGTGCCTAACCTCCTGATTTCAGATAGCGAATTTACATCACTCATTTTCCCCCCTGGTTTTAGTTTAAATAAACATTCTCATAATACTGTATATGCCATTTGATGTAAAGTAGAGATATAAAGCAAAAACAAGAGATTTGAAACAAAATGAAAATCACTAAAAATTAGTTCAAATTTGAACAAAAATATTTTTTGGCTGTATTCCGCCATTGTATAGGCTGTGGTATAATTAACACATAACCAATGGAGGATTTTATGAAATATCAGAACATCTTTGAAAATCTTGGTTCCAATTTATTCTGCCTATGGAAACCTCATAATATAATTCAGGTAAGCCAGGACAATGTTTTATCGCTAACTGAAAAAATCTGCACTGATAAAAACTGCAAATTCCCACAACTGGCTCTGAGAATCTTTAACCACCTGCTTGCCGGTGTGGATTTTGAAGGCAAGGTAACAGTTAATGCCCGGCAGCTATCAAGAAAGCTTGAGGTCAATTACGATACCATTACAAAGTGCATAAAGTACCTGAAGCATATTGAGATCATCAAAGCAGACAAATGATATTGCTACTGTTCATTTTTAAGGTTTTCAATAAAATCTGCCCACCACTGCATCATTTCCCTGCGTTCTGGCAAATATTGGGCGTAATTATAGCTAGCCCGAACTTTGTTTCGCTCTCCATGTGCAAGTTGCCTTTCAATTGCATCTGACTTAAAACCTTTCTCATTAAGTATAGTTGATGCTGTAGCCCTGAAACCATGCGCTGTAGTGCGGGAATGATAGCCTAAACGGTATATAGCATAGAGCAGCGTGTTTTCGCTGATATATGTTTTAGGGTTATTCCGGTTTGGGAACAGATATTCGTAGTAACCTGTAATGGTTTTCAGTTCATTTAATAGCATCAATACCTGGTGGGATAATGGAACAATATGAATCTCCCGCATTTTCATGCGTTCTGCGGGAATACGCCATTCCGCTTTATCAAAGTCTATTTCATTCCACTTAGCACCTCTTAGTTCTATTGTTCTTACAAATGTGAGAAGCAATAGTTTTAGCCCTATTTTAGTCTGAATATCACCATCATATTTTTCGAGCATCTTTAAAAATTCTGGCAAATCCTTTGATTCTAAATGAGAATAGCCCTTTTTCTTAACAGGTTGTAATGCGCCCTTAAGGTCCGCTGAAACATCTCTTTCAGCACGGCCTGTTACTATAGCATACCTTAAAATCTGACCTATAATTTGTCTTATTCTATGAGCCATATCTAAGGTTCCCTTTGATTCAATTTTTCTTAAAAAGAATAGAACCTCCGGGGCTGTGATCCTATTAACTGGCGTGTTACCTAAAACAGGAAAAACATTCAATTCAAGTATTCTTAATTGCTTTTTGCTATGCTTTTCAGTCAAAAGGTGCTGCCTTTTATCAAGCCATTCAGTGGCTATTGATTTAAAATCATTCTCGGAATTTTGAAATAATTGCTGCCTGAGCGCCTTTTTCTCAGCTGATGGGTCAATATTCTTTCTAAGTTTTAATCTTGCTTCGTCCCTTATCTCTCTTGCCTCTTTAAGGCTAATTTCGGGATAAACACCTATAGCCAAACGTTTCTCTTTACCAGCATACCGGTATTTATACCGCCAATATTTTCTGCCTGTCGGGGTTATTTCAAGATATAGGCCATTCTCAGCTGAAATCCTTCTGGTTCGCTCGGAAGCCTTGATATTTCTACACTCTATCTCTGTTAATGACATGTGGGGGCATCTCTTTTAATATAGCTTCACATATTCCCAAAAATGCCCCCTGATATTTATAGTTGGAGGTAAATTATAGTGAACATCGGTAGACACATTATACCATAGAATGCAGGGAAAAGCAAGGATTTTAGAGACAATTATAGACAGTTGTGGCTTTGGAGTTGGTGGAGGATAGCTCTCTCGAAGTGTTGATTTAAGCTATTCTATTAGATACATATTTGACTTAACGAAACTCATACATGCCCCCAGACGTGCCCCAACAAGATTTGGAGATTTCTCACCTGGGAACCAATGGAGTTCTTAGCCTAAACAGGATAGTAGATGCGAAAATTTATCCTGTCAATTTATACAGGAACCATTTGATTCAAATATGGATCGCTAGGCATATACTGATGACAATTTTACTAATCCGAAACATTCACAGAACTATACTCATACTTTCTTAATTAGGGATTCCGCCACTTTCAGAGGTATGTTATAATGCAGTTGTGACTAAATGAATCCAGGGGGGATTATGCACAAAATATTAAGACTGCCTGAAGTGATGAGAAACACAGGACTTGCGAGGAGTACGATCTATAAAATGATAGCAGGAAAAAATTTTCCAGCTCAAATTTTGTTAGGTCTAAAATCCGTCGGCTGGCTGGAAAGCGACATACAGAACTGGATACAGGAAAGAATTTCTAAATCACAAACTGAACAAAAGAGCATAAATCAATAATGGGGGAATTATGCAGACAGAACATTCAGAGAAGCAGCCTCTTTCCAAACAGGGACAACAAGCATCGTTGAAAGCTATGTTGAACAGATTATGCTTGCTAATAAAAACGATTCAAATGATCCTTTCCTAAAATGTTATTATGAATATTTAGGAAGTTTAAAATTGAAAGAAGAAATTAAAATAAAAATTCTATATACTCTCCAAAATTTAATAATTTATTTGACTTACAGAAGTAATGGCTCACCAAAAAAACTAGTCAGATTAATAGAAGACTTAATATCGTCAATTAAAAGTGAGGAAATTTTACCGGAGGAAAATTATTGCCGGAATCCAGATAGCCCCAATTCAAAATACTACTATTTAGACACAAAAAAAATCATAGTTTTTCAAGGAAATAAAGAAAAATCATCACCTAGATATTTTATCGTTTTAAACTACAAAAATCAATACAGGTTAGGATTAATAAATTATTTATTCAGACCATTAATTATTTCATTCTCCAAACAGCAAAAAGCATTAAGTGATAAATTATTAGTCTCAACATCTTTCTTAATTGATCACATTGTTAAGTTCCATAATTTTGCGTTTTCAATACAAAACCTGGAATTAGTACCTGAAATTATTTCTGAGGCCAGATCTCCTGATCTACGTTATTTTATTGAAGATTTAATAAGTTTCCTCTGTCTGAACCATGTTCGTGATACTGAAATTGGATTGTTTGAATATAAGTTCTTAAATAAAACATACTACGAAATATCATATTTATGTAAGTTATTTGAAGATGAATCCGCAGCATTCAATTTTACTTTGGATGAAAATTATCACATAAAAACACATTTAATTGACAAGATTAAACACCTTCGTGAATCCCATAAAAATCCAATAATCGGAAAGGAAAGTTATATTAACTCAATATCATTTTTAAATGATCAACTAGGTGATTGTCATTTTTTTGATGAAGAATATGATGATGCAATTATTTGTTATTCAGATGCTCTTAATTTGATCGAATTTGATCGAAACGAATTTCATGTAGATAATTTCATAATGCGCCTTAGATTAAAATTGAAAATTGGTCATACGTATGAAAAAATGAAAAACTTCGAAATTGCATTAGGTATTTTTGTTGATATAACGCAAACAATTAGAAAATTTACAAAAAATAAGCCTGACCTCAAAACAATTATTGCTAAAAATACTTTACTACAAGTAATCGTTCAACCCTATTTAGCGAAATTATTCCTGATCGAAAAACTTAGTGTTGAAAGCTTGTCATTTAATAAAATATGTGAATTTCAATATGATTTTTTTAAGGTTGTAAAAAATTTCTCTGATGGAATAGAGCACAATATTATTTGTTCTAATTATTACTCTTATACTGGAACACTATTTTATTATAAAAACCATGTATTGAATAAAAATGATGATTTTAAGAATCAAATTCTTATTGAAAGTTCAAGAAATTCAGAGCAAAAATTTAAGGGTAAAAATGAAATATTAGTTGATAATTATGCTGAATGTATAGAAAATTACATAAATGAGTTTACTGAGTTAATCGGTGAAAAAGAAATCCTAAGTGTTCAGCATAATAATTCATTTTTAGTTACAGATTACAGAGTGTCATCTATTTCATATGCGAATTACAAGTTATCATTAGTAACTTTAATAAAAAAACATTATTCCGATATACTATATGATATTGATTTGATTACTTTACTAAAAAAGATAAAGCAAATTATAGGCACGGATTATGCAAATTCTTCGTATTTAAATTCAAATTTATACGATAAGACTTATTATAAGAATATTGCAATAAATTTATTTAAATTAGGAGACTTGCTCTATAGCTGCATTATCGAAAGTAATTTTACGATATTAAATGAATTGATTTCACATGATTTGTTTTATGACGTCCCTGACGGTACATCTGCTTATTGGAATTTTGATAAATTTGATTTAGAAGTATTAAAATGCTTATTAGCTTATATGCCTAAAGATTCATTAATATTATATATCAAAAACGAATACATTGCTCAGTTAGTAATCTGCATATATTTCTGGTCAGCACAATATTTTTTAAGAATTGGCAAGAATATGGCAGCTAGTTTCCAGTACAGAAAAATAATGGAGACAACAAAGAACTTATTTTCTCCTGAAACTATTAACAAGTTTGATACTTTACTTGAAAAATTCTTTTTTTCTAAAATTGTAAACATGATTTCATGGAATAGTAATTCATCTGATAGGTATCAGATATACAAACAAAAGGTCTACACAAAAAACTCAAATGATTATCATACAAAGACTAATTATAGTAAGTATTTATATTTAAACGCCTCTACAAATCCAGAAGTTATGGAGACAGTTTTATTGTTAGTTTCATTGAAACAACGAGGTAACAACGGTGAGCTGCTGGATGATAAAAAAAATGAGTTAAAAGGAATTGATTTGCAAAATTTAGTTTCACCATACAGTTCTATTTCATCTCAATTTGTACGAATAAAACAACTGCACCTACAGCATAGATTAAATAAACAGGAGTTCAAAAATAATTTCCCAAAATTACTTATCTTTTTAGAGACCATCTGGAATAAAGATTTTTGGATTAATGATATAATAGGTAAAACACTCAAAACTAATGATGAAGTTGAATCAAATAAACTTGAGCTTATTAAAAAGATTGAAACTGGGGGGTATTTAAGCTGTCTTGGTAGTGAAAATAATAAATACGATAAAGAAAAATTGAAAATTTTAATTAACATTATTTCATCCTCAATTTACTGTTTGAACCAAATAACATCAATAATTAATGTTTATGGGGTTGGTTACTACATGAGTTATACCGATCTTGCTGATACACATAGAAGGTTAGGGAAATGGTTGAAATATTATGAATTTGTTAGGATAGTTTTTGAAGGCATTAAAGAAATTAAAGAAGTCATTGATGCAGATTTTAAAAAGGAACTTAGAATTAATGATATACTTGAAGATTTAATGGGAATAGATGTAATTCATACAATTGATACGGCTTCACAATTTCAGTTGGCTCTACAAAACTACCATCGGGGGAAACAATTACATCAGGAGGGCTCAATTTATAAAAAAAATATATTAAATATGTATTATCTGGAGGATGATTTTAGTGATAGCCTTTATCATTACTGTATTGCAAGAGAACGTCAAAAAATAAATTCTGGCCTAGTAAGGAAACATATTGAGGATTTGAACTATGAAATAAGAAGGGCACAATTATACAGATTTGGAAGCTATGTCAATTCTCACCCTTTATAAATACATATGAATAAAATATCAAAAATTTGAGTTAAAATAATTTAGCCACCTTGACGGCGAAGCGATGGAAGGCACTTTCTTTTTTGCTACTTTTTTCTTTGCTGCCGAAGCAAAGAAAAAAGTAGAACGGGCAAACGTATAGCAGCAAAACTAATGTGTTCTGCTGCTAACGTTTAGGGCTTGCGCTCTGCTTAGTTAAGATTTAAAGCTTCTGCACCTTCTACGGAAAAACTGGCGCAAAGGTCAAAAGCTTTTTGGGCTTTGATCTGGGCGGTTCCCCCCATGATAGATTTAAACTTTGCTTCATCATCCTTGTAGTTCCTGACGTTTTGAAAGTACCCGGTTACGGCGTTATAGGCTCCAAACAAAGTGCCCATTGTTGTTGCCTCCTGCTGTGTCGGGCTGCTGAAAGCATATTCAAAAACGTTTTCACACTGGTTTAAAAAACAGGTGGAAAGCTCATCCTGTAAACCTTTCTGCAGGTTGGTTAAAGTTTCTTTATTGGGAGCCATCGCAATTTGTACCAGTTTTTTAACTTCCTCGTCTGTTATGCGAACCTTTGACCAGTGGTTAAAAATCTGCTCAATTTCTGCGCTTAACTTGTTAGAAATTCCCATAACCCTATGGGCTTGTTTAAGCCTGTCCTGTGCGTTTTGTGTATGCCGGATTTTAATAGAATTACTACAATTCTGGAGGGCTGCATTGAGTGTATTATTGCAAACTATACGAATCGGGGTAAAGGCTGCGGTTATACTGTCGGAGCCATCGTGAGAAGTAGTGAGGAAAAGGTATTTTTCAATCAGATCATTATTGCCCACTTTTATATAATCCGGCAATTTTGCGGTTATAAAAATTCTTTCGCCGTTTTTACCAATTGCCCCGGCGGTTTCATACATAATGCCGTCCCCGCCTACTATTTCATCAAAGAAATTAAAGGCATCGGTGTTTTGTACTATCTGATAATCTGCGCCTAACTTGTCGCCCAGGATTGCGCCGTTATCCTTAC
>Ga0214164_1001966_pt1 | contig 11120 bp, 5 predicted proteins | sample TroBogepilimnion_13_FD_153003 | JGI IMG/M metagenome (GOLD analysis project Ga0214164, IMG submission 153003) | Freshwater microbial communities from Trout Bog Lake, WI - Practice 03JUN2009 epilimnion v4 | ecosystem: Environmental > Aquatic > Freshwater > Lake > Epilimnion/Euphotic zone ...
TGGCAACGGCATCCATCACTTCTGGAGTTCGTGTTTTTGTAAAACCTTGACAAATCTCCATTAAGATTCCATATCCTATGGCAGACAGCACAACGATTAAATTTGTTTTTTTAGAAATATGTATTCCTTTTGTAACTAAAAACCAAAGTACGACAAAAACAAAGTAGAATGTAAAATGTACATATTTGTCTTTGTTAGGTATTTTAATCGTACTTCCAATATTCCCTAAGCTAATTAAACTTAAAACTGTAATCATTACAGTCCAAAGAATAGCCAATAGAAGATATGTTTTTTTATTAAGCACCTATTAAATTTCCGTAAGCTTCATGGCTCAATAATTCATCCCATTGAGAAAGATCAGACACTTTTACTTTTACCATCCAACCTTTACCATAAGGATCAGAGTTAACGGTTTCTGGGTTGCGTTCTAAATCTTCATTAAACTCGATGATTTCTCCGGACATTGGTAAGAATAAATCGGATACAGTTTTTACTGCTTCAACGGTTCCGAAAACTTCATCTTTATCTAAAGTTTGGTCTAAAGTTTCTACTTCAACATAAACGATATCTCCAAGTTCGCTTTGTGCAAAATCTGTAATTCCGATTGTAGCTATTTCCCCGTCAATTGAAACCCATTCGTGGTCTTTAGTGTATTTTAAATTAGTTGGTATATTCATTTGTTTGTGTGTTTTAAATTCGGGTCAAATGTATTGTTTATTCTTAAATCTATAAAAGGATTCTATTATAATTTTCATTAATTTCCAAAGCGATATCGCAATGTAAATCCACCTTGAATATTTGTCATTGGAAATGATGTAGAAATTACAGCTTTGGAGAAAGAATGATTATAATATAGAATAATCGTTAAGTTCTTACTTAAGGCATAATCAGCAGATAATTTACCTGTATAAATGTTTTGACCTCCGCCTAATTGGTTGTTATCATAATCTAAATAACGAACTATAGTTTTGTTATTACGATAAGAGAAATCAATTTTTAAGTTAATATCACTTTTAATGATTCCAGTAGGACTATCAGCTAGTTTACTAGAAAAAATTACGTCTTTAAATCGATATCCGGTTCCAATTACATACTCAATTCCTTTTACTTCTGTCAGTAAATTATTGTCAAAACTTAATGACAATGCTCTATCTTTTTTAATTTCAGCAAGAAGTTTGAAAGAGCTTTTTGTTTCCAAATCTATCTTAATTAATGGATTAAATTGTTCCACTAGATTGACATTTCCTATAATAGTTTGGCTATAAAAATTTCCATTAAGAGGATTAATTTCATTGGCATGTTGATTATAATCTAAATTAGAACGAAATGAGTTGATCGTATAAGAAGCCATATAGGCGTGTTGTATAGAGAAACGCTTAAATTTATCTTTAAAAAATTGATAACGCATCAATCCTGTATATTTTACATTCCAGTTTGGAATAGGAATATTTCTAAAAAGCCCTAATGAAACACTTGAAGCACTAGTGCCCGTGTAGGCTGACAAAAATGCAGGTAATAATACTTCTTGTTTGTCTTTACCAAAACCAGTTGGAAATCCGTCAGCATCTAATGAATAATGAGCACCATTATAATAATTTTGAGCCAATCTATTTGCAATAGTTAACCTATTATTTCTAAAATCGTCAAAAGCAGAAGAACTAAATTCATCGCTATGTTTAAAGGCCGTTGAAATTAATAGGGTTGAAATGGCAAAGTTACCCGTGTCATAAGGGGATAAAGAATTATATTGCCCATTAGTTACATTATATTGTTCAGAATAATTATCCGCATAAGTTCTTTTACCATTTAAATCAATTTTAAAATCTGGAAATAATTCCATATTGGCTGTAAAATCTAGAGTTCTGGTGATGGTATGTAAATAATTTTGATTAAAATCAGGATAATTCGTTAACCATCCTCTCTCAGCTGCCGCAAAACGGATATCATCTTGCGCACCGAAACCAAAACCAAGTGATGGTTTTGCACTTCCAAAAAATCCAACACTAGGTAGGAATCCAGGTAAAGAGGTGCCTTCGTTTTGAGTATAATTTAATTGAAGATTTTTAAGACTGGTAACAATACCAATCAACCCGTTTAAAAATGGATTAACATCTTTTATAGGTGCTGCTTTTTCACTGTTGATTTTTTCGCCAGGTTTAGGCGGACCCACTGGAGCAGTTTTTGCTGGTTTTTTAGTTTTGGAAAGTCCAATATATTTGTAAAAAGCGTCCATATTCAATTGAGTATTCAATTTATGAGCACCCGAATTTTGAATGGAGTTTCCTAAGTTATATGTAATACCATCATCTCCAACGGCAGAAGATAAAGCAGTTGATGCACGTTGCCAACTATATGTTCCAATATAAGTATAGTTAGATTTAACAAAACTCAAAAAGGGAAGTTTATTGATAGGTAATTCATAATTTACAGTAATCTGCTGATTGTGCTGATTTGGGATTCCTGGATTCCAATAGTCTGTCCAAATAGTATAAGTGTTATCAGGGACATTGTTTTCATTCATGTAATTTTTAACAATGTTATTTGAAGTTGCATTAAAGTTAATTTTTAAAGCTTTAGTTAGATTATAATTGAATCCATATTGATAATTGAACAAGAAGTTTCGCTGGTATAAAGCATCTAATCCTATACCTTCCACATCAATCAATCTGAATTGCTGTCTATTAAACTGTCTTGAAATATTTGAACTAAAAGTGACATTGGTAGGAACATAGTTAAAATTAAAGTCACTTAACAATTTCCAATAACTACTTTTCTTAAATCTTTTTACTTGTTTAAAAGGTTCAATAGGTTTCGCCTTAAAAGCAAATGCATAATCAGCTGTTGTGGTTACTTTTTGATCAATATAATTTTCAAGTTCATAGTTATGTTTATCTACTTGATTATAAGTGCAAGATAACGTTAGATTTTCAAGGTCATAAAAATGAGGTATAGCTTTTTCAGCTCTTTGTTTTTTCATTCCTATAAAATTAATACTTTTTCTTTTTGTATAATCGATCGCTCTATCTTTTAAATTTTTCTTTGCTGCGGCATCTGTAGTTTCATTAATCAATTGTTTTAATTCAATATCTTGATTAAATGGATCATATTTAGGGGTAATAAATTCTTCTCCCACGCTATAATTGAAAGGTAAATTAACTCCCCATTTTTTAGGTAATAATTTACCTAAACTCATATTGGAAACAATATTGTATTGTAAATCGTCTTCCATGCTCCTCTGCTGAGGTCCCTGCTCTAAAGTCCCAAATCCAATAGTACTCATTTTTCCAGTAGCTGAAACCGTTGCGAAATCGGCAAAATTTCCATCCATATTAGCCACAGCAGCCATCCCTCCTGAATTATCCATTTCAGAAAGTCGCAATTCATCAAACCAAGCTTCACCTTTTAATCTTCTTGGCATCAAAGGGTGTTGAGGTGTATTTAATACATTGGTTTGATTTTTTAAACCAAGCATTAAAGTTCTTACTAGTCCAAAATTAGGATTTCCTCTTATTCCAAATCGAAGTTTATTTACTTTATTTATAGCAGTTGGATCTAAATCTTCCTCATTCATCCAAAAAATTTCCCCAGGAGAAGTGTAAACATGGCTCATTGCCAAAACTTTTAATTTAGTTAAAAGTGCTAAAGAAATATCCATTTGATTGGCATCAGGCCAAACACCATTTGGAGTATTATTTCCATATTGAGTAGTCTTTAAAGGAATTTCAACTTGATAGAAATTGTCAACAAAATCACCTCCAAAACGCATAAAGGCTACCATTTCATTATCTTGTAATGGATTGTTATCAACGGGTGGAGCTAAAGCTTCTGCGTGTAAAAACATTCTCAATTTTTTGTATTGGCGCATGTCTATACTTTCGTTTTTGAATACAGCTCGTGAATCTCCTGGTTCTAAACCATAATCGGTCAAGGTACCAACTCTAATAGATAATGATTGTTCGTTTTGAGGAATTAGAGTATTATTATTATATAGTTGTTCTAAAGTTACTCCAGGAGGTAGTACATAATTAATTGGGGATCTACTTCCGTTTTCTTGAATATTTACCGCAAATGAATCATAATCTGTATTATCATCTGTTGGATCAGTATCATTAGGGTCAAGAGTTAAATTATATTTAATCCAATCACCGCGTACTAAATCTAAAGAACCAAAACGAACCGTCATTTGATCAGAAAATTTAGTCATAAACATTCTCATAAAACTTATTGAACGGAAATCGGAAATTCCACCAATAATATTATTTGGTTGGTTGATTGGAATTTTAAATTGAATCCATCTAGCATTTGTAGTTGATCCATTCGGAAGGGTTACTTGTGTTGGCAAAATGCTAGTAATATAATTATTGCCAACACTAGCTAAATCGGCAGGGCTAACTTTAATGCTATATTCATAATATGCATTAATAGTACTCATTGTGTTATCTCTATTAATATCTTCAACATCGGGAATTGTAGTGGATCCTCTATTGGTATCAGATACATTAATAGGTGAATTTCCTTCTGTTCCATTATAGTTTTTATATCGGTCAAAGATACTTCCGGTAGTATTTAAAAAATAGGTATAATCGTCTGCTGCAGGGTCAGCAAAAGAGGCGAACGCAGGATATTTTGCTGCTTCTTGTGCATCATTTAATCCATTTAATCCAACATCTTGAGAAGTTCTATTGTTTGGATCGGAGTCAAAAGCATAAATTAAAGATTGTGAAGCAGGAACATTTCCCCAAATAGTAGGAGTTCCTAAAGTTTGATTATTGCCAACCCCGTTTTCATAAAATTTATTACCATCTTGAAGAATATCTTCTGATATTTGTCCCAAATCAAAATAGATTCTTCCAGTATTTGTAGTAGCAGGTAAATTTGGATTGCCTGCATCAGTATATGGATCCATCATCCAAAATTGAATGTATTCTACATTGGCTTGTTCGAAATCAGTTGTATTTAGAGCACGTACTATCCCTCCAAAACTATCTGTAGGACTAGGCAAAGTACCATTTGCAGCAGACGCTGGATTGAAATTGTATGGTCCACGTTCTTTTGGAAAATAAGTTAAATCTAACGTATTCACTACCTGTGATTGCCCTGCTGGAATGACCACTGAAGGATAAAGTTCAGTGGTAAATACCCTTCTGGTAGAATTATAAGATAAATCTTGGTCAGTCATTCCTGATGGCAATTGAGTATAAAAAATAGGGTCAATAGTATACCATGCTAATTTGGCTCTTTTGAAGCCGTAATCTAATCCATTAGAAGCGGCTCCAAAATCTTGATAATCTGTCGGAGTACCAGTTGTTGGTTTTACAGGAGTAGAACTTAAAAACCAAGAATAGGGTGATTTCATGTCCATATTGGTTTGTGAACCTTCAAAATCTTCTACATAAACGGTAGATTCTCCATTGAATTGATCTGCTTTAGGTGTGCCAGGTTTTAAATAAGCTACTTCTCCTCGAAATGAAAAATTTGAGGGAACATCCGTATCCATATTTGGCAATTTGTTTACCAAACGAGTAAAGAAGGGAACTTGAGTAGAATAACTAGTATTTAATCCATAAATTGTATTGTTAACCGATTCATGGCCATATGTAGTTTTTTGTGTATATGGACGTTCAGACAGTTTTAACATAGTCGCACCCACAAGAAATTTATCTGTAAATTTATGTTCAGCATTAAATCCATAAAAACGTTTGGTTTGTTGCCCAAATGTAGAGTTGTTTTCTACCGACACAACTATTGGAGTATTTGAGGCTGACAAAGCAGGGTCAAGAATTTGTACTCTACCGGCCTGATAATTTACGGTGTAATCTACACCCTCAATTAATTTTCTCCCTCCAGCAGTTACTGAAACCGAACCTTTTGGTACATTAAATGCTCCAAGTGGAATTCCATCCCCTCCTGAAGATTTGAAAGTTCCTCTTAATTCAAACTTGTTCTTCTGACTGTCTTGTAATGCAGCTGTTTGTGAAGTTTTATATAAACTAGTGTACACATATTTCAACTGATTTTCATTATAAGGTGGAGTCGGGTTTAGATAATCATCATAGTTTTCTAACGGACTATTTCTTAATTTTTCAAATAAATGTCTTCCAAAAGGCTCTGCCGATGTAAAGATTATTCTTCCGTTTTGTTGGTCAACAGTAAGTCCAGGTAAAAAATCAAAAAAACCATCACCATCTTGTTGTGGGTCATTACTAAAGTTTAATCGGTCTAAATCAAATACTCGTAATAAAGGAGTTTCTTCAACACCTACAGGAAGAGCGGGAGCAGTTGTACTCGCTTTTGTAATATAATTTAATGGTGCAGGGTCGCTATATAGAATGTTGAATTTAAAATCTTCTTTTTGCATTTGAAAACCACTCGGAATTTGATAAATGTTTTTCATCATTAATCCCCAAACTGGTTTTGTAACATCAGTTAAACTACTTTTAAGTAATTTTAAAACTAAGGATTGTGTTGTTGGAACTCCAGTGGCACTTACTTGAGTAGCCGTAACACCATCTGTCCCAAATTCACCCACTTGATAGACTTGGTCTCCAATAGTATATTGATAAGCTACTGCTAGAATTTCATCACTAGTCAAACGTTGTTGCAACGAGATATACCCTAATTGCGCATTATAAGTGAATTCATTTGGAAGTAATTTTCTAGCGTTTTCTAATTTAGAATAATCTGCTCCTTCACTAACGGGTACAGAGTTATTAAACCCAACATTAGTAGTGGAAATTTCTCTAATATTAGTGTTTAGTAATCCAGTTCCTGTTACTATCAATGAAGGATTATATTTATTGTTAGGATTGTTTGGTGGAGTGTCAATTGGTTTTAAAAAGAAATCATTTGCCTGATAAGGATGAATATCAGCAGGCGCAATTGCAACAATTTGACTATCAGGGATAGTTGTAGGTACTGTAACTGATTTGTCTGTTAAGCGAGCCTCACCTAAATCTTGAATTGCTACAATATTCCTTAAATTGTTATTTGTAGTGCTAACATGATTTTGTTTATTTGTAATCCAAACTTCTATACGAGTGATTTGAACTCTACTATCAATAAAAGGATAGTTTTTTAAAGCAAAATCATATCTGTTTCTGAAATATTGTGATAAGAAAAAGTGTCTATCAGCATCATAAGCTTGGGCAAAAATATCAAACTTTTGAACGGTTCCTCCTCCTTGAGCAGTAACGGTTTTGGTTTGAGATTTCTGTTCGGCAAAAACACCAGTAATGGTTGTTTTTCCGAACTGAAATTGTCCTTTTACTCCAAATAAACTTTGTGCACCTCTTATCAATGAACTGTTAAGCGGCATACTAACGTTTCCAACTTCAATTTTTTTAATAATATCGTCTTCCGAAGGACTAAAATCTAATTTAATAAGATTTTGAAACGCAAATGTTGAATGAGTATCGTAATTTGCATTTACATTGACACGAGTACCTACTTTTCCCATCAAACTCATACTGATTCTTTGATTGAAATCGAAAGTAGTTGTAGATCTGTTTCGTGGTGAGAATGATGGATTATCTTGTTTGGTGTGTCTAAATCCTAAATCCATTTCTACAGATCCAGTCGGCTTTACGTCAATAGTATTGCTTCCAAAAATAGTTTCAAAAAAGCTAGAATTTACATAATAACGTGGCAATAAATTTTTCTTTTTATCTACACTAGCTGCTTTTTTACCATCAATAGCATCCGTTTTGTCTTTAAAATAATCATGCATTGACTCTCTTAGTACCATTTGTTCATACTCCTTTGGTGTTAATATGATAGGATAATTAATGTTAAATCCTTCAAAAGTTGTGCTTAAAATATAACGATCAGTAGTTGGGTCATATTTATAGGCCTCAATAACACTTTTTGGGTTGTTAATTTTAATTTTTCCTTTGTTGTATCCAACGGTGTCTAACACCTTTGTTTTTGTTGTGTCAATTTGTGCAAATGATGCTTGACTTACTAGCATCATTATCACGATGAAGGCTAGTTTACTAATTATATGAGTATATTTATTGTAATGTGTTTTCAAAAACTATAAATTTTTTAATGCTTGTTTAATAATCACTTCAACAGAGGCATTCGGATTTTCACTAATTACTTTATCAACTAATTTTTCGGAAGATTTTCTAATAAAACCTAAAACTTCCAAAGCAGATAACGCTTCATCTCTATTTGTATTGTGTTGTGACATCGAAACCTCGTCCAAATCATAAATTTTTAACACTTTATCTTTCAAATCAAGGATAGCTCTTTGGGCAGTTTTTCCTCCAATGCCTTTTATAGACTGAATTGTAGCCACATCTCCACTTGCCAAAGCTTGAATAATTTGTTTGGGTTCTAATGAGGATAGCATTGTTCTAGCAATTCCAGCACCAATTCCAGAAACCAATAATAACATCTTGAAAATCTCTTTTTCCGATTTTTCTACAAATCCATACAATGTATGTGCATCTTCTTTGATTATCAAATGGGTAAAGAGTTTTATAAAATCGGTATTGGGCAATAGCGAATAGGTATGTAAAGAAATATTGATATGATAACCTACGCCATTGCAGTCTATTACTACTTCTGTAGGTGTTTTTTCAACTAATTTTCCTTGAATGTGTGCTATCATATTATCTAGTATGCAATTCCAAATATAACAAAAAAGTTTAATTAGAGTTATTTTTTCGTTTTTCTGTTATTTTTTTACTACAAAATTCTTAATTCTTTTCGCTTTTTCTTGTGCATCAACCACTGCAACAGCTGCCATATTGACCATTTCTTCCACACTAGCTCCCAATTGAAAAATATGCACGGGTTTATCCATTCCAAGCATAATAGGTCCAATAGAATCTACTTTATATAATTCTTTCAATAATTTTTATGTAATATTTGCTGATTCTAAATTTGGAAAAATTAAAGTATTTACTTTTTTACCTGCCAATTTTGAAAAAGGGAATTTCCCTTTAAGCATTTCTGGATTTAAAGCAAAATCAGCTTGAATTTCCCCATCCACAATTAAATCAGGATAATAATGATGTAAATAGGCTACAGCTTCTCTCACTTTATTTGCACTTTCATGGGATGATGAACCAAAATTAGAAAATGAAACCATTGCAATTACAGGTTCAATTCCAAACATTCTAACTGTCTTTTCAGTCATTAAAGCAATTTTTGCCAAATCATCTGCCGACGGATTTGGATTAATAGCTGTATCCGATAAAAACATAGGGCCACGATTGGTCATCATCATATTGGTGGTAGCAATTAATGAAATTCCAGGAGCTTTGCCAATCAATTGCATCAAAGGTTTTACAACAGCAGGATAACTTCTTGAATATCCAGAAACCATAGCGTCTGCATCACCTTGATTGACCATCATAGCTGCAAAGTAATTACGTTCTCGCATCCATTTTTGTGCATCAAGCAAAGAGATTCCTCTTCTATTTCTTTCTTTCCAATAAATATCCGCATATTTTAATCGGCGTTTATCTTCTTCTTTAGTTTTAGGGTCAAGAATAGGTACATCAGCATCAAAACCGATTTCTTCTTTTAGTTCTAATATATCCTCTTTTCTCCCTAATAAAATGGGGTGACCAATACCTTCTTCAAATACAATTTGAGCTGCTTTTAATACATCCAATTGATCAGCTTCTGCAAAAACAATTCGTTTTGGGTCGGTTTTGGCTCTATTGGTAAGCAAACGAACCATTTTATTATCAGACCCCATTCGTTCTAATAATTCCTCTTCATATTTTGCCCAATCAGTAATTGGATGTAAAGCGACACCACTATCCATTGCTGCTTTTGCTACAGCAGGTGATACCATAGTAATCAATCTTGGATCGAAAGGTTTTGGGATGATATATTCTCTGCCAAAGTTTAGTTTGGTTTCGCCATAAGCAATATTTACTTGTTCAGGAACCATTTCTTTTGCCAAAGCAGCCAAAGCTCGAACAGCAGCCATCTTCATAGCTTCGTTAATTTTAGTTGCTCTAACATCTAGTGCGCCACGGAAAATATAAGGAAAACCAAGTACATTATTAACTTGATTAGGATGGTCTGAACGACCTGTTGCCATAATAATATCTTTTCTTGTAGCTATGGCAACATTATAATCTATTTCTGGTGTTGGATTTGCCATGGCAAATACAATAGGGTCTTTTGCCATTCCCAATAACATTTCTGAGGTAAGAATATTTCCAGCTGAAAGTCCTAAAAATACATCGGCATTTACTAATGCTTCTTGTAGTTTAATACCTTTTTTACCATAAGAATATCTTTTTTGCAAGTCAGATAAATCGGTTCTATCATTTGATAAAACACCTTCTTTATCAAACATGATAATGTTTTCTAAGTTTACACCAAGTAAGACATACAAATTAGCGCAAGCTAAAGCTGCTGAACCTGCCCCAGAAACTACTAGCTTTACATTTTCAATTTTCTTTCCAGCTAATTCCAATGCATTTAGTAAAGCTGCAGAAGAAATTATAGCTGTGCCATGTTGATCATCATGCATCACCGGAATATTCAATTCTTCCACCAAACGTCTTTCTATTTCAAATGATTCTGGAGCTTTGATGTCTTCAAGATTGATTCCACCAAATGTTGGAGCGATGTTTTTTACGGTGGCAATAAATTCTTCGATGTCTTTTGTACCTACTTCAATGTCGAACACATCAATGTCAGCAAAAATTTTAAATAATAAAGCTTTTCCTTCCATAACGGGTTTCGAAGCTTCTGGACCAATATCGCCCAAGCCTAATACAGCCGTGCCATTTGAAATAACCGCTACGAGATTTCCTTTGGAAGTATATTTGTAAACATTGTTAACGTCTTTTGCAATTTCTAAACAAGGTTCTGCAACACCCGGTGAATAGGCCAAAGACAAATCTCTTTGTGTTGCGTATTTTTTTGTTGGAACAACTTTTATTTTACCTGGAGTAGGTTTAGCATGATATAAAAGTGCTTCTCTACGTTTACTTGATTTATTCATTGTGGTCTTTTTACATTCTGACTTACAAAGGTAAAAGTATCAACCGAAAAAGGAAATTTTTAAGGAGTTTCTTTTAAAAGAAAATTTATTTTTTGACAGCTCAAATTTTGAGGTAAGTATATTAAATGTTCAACTATTTTAC
>Ga0214164_1001970_pt1 | contig 11105 bp, 4 predicted proteins | sample TroBogepilimnion_13_FD_153003 | JGI IMG/M metagenome (GOLD analysis project Ga0214164, IMG submission 153003) | Freshwater microbial communities from Trout Bog Lake, WI - Practice 03JUN2009 epilimnion v4 | ecosystem: Environmental > Aquatic > Freshwater > Lake > Epilimnion/Euphotic zone ...
GAAACACTACCAGACATATTGCCGGAGCAACCGGTAGCACTGCTGGTAGCTACCACAGTGTATAATCCAGTTGCTGTTTTGAGTCCGAAATCTAGTGAGCCACCTGTACCGGAAGCAGAAGGCCCGGCTATTATTCCACCATTGTACAACTGATAGGAAACACCAGTGGCTGACCCCGTAAGTGAAACATGCACCCCAGCAGCACCTGCACAATAATTTCCCCCACCTGTTACTCCGTAAGGAACCGGCACAGGCAATGTGGAAATGGCAGCACTACCAGACATAACAGAAGAACAGCCAGTAACTGCATCAGTACCGGTTATTGTATAAGTGCCCGGCAGAACCTGCAGACCAAAATCCAAACCAGACCCTGTGCCCGGCTGAGGAGTTGCGATGGCTGTTGAGCCATTATATAACTGATAATTTATTCCCGAATTTGAGCTACTCAGATATACATGTTCTCCTGAACCGGAAACACAATATGATCCTCCGCCACCAACTGCAAAAACAGCAGGTCCCGCACTGATTGAAATCATTGCACTGCCACTCATCGGGTTATTACATCCAGTAGTCAGGTCGGTTGCAACAACTGTGTAACTTCCAATTGAAGTATTCAAACCAAAATCAAGGCCAAAGCCTGTACCGGTTAGTGAGCTGCCGGTTGCAACTCCGCCGGTAAATAGCTGGTAAGCAACACCTGACTGAGATCCGGCAAGGGTAATATGCTGGCCAGCGCCACCTGCGCAATAACTTCCGCCACCGGTTATAGTAAATGATACAGGCAATGGATTTACAAATATCGCAGCATTACCGCTCATATTACCAGAACAGGAAGTAGCGGTATTTGTTGCAACAACAGTGTAAATACCGGCAGAATAAACACCGAAATCAAGAGGCAGTCCATTTCCGGAAATAGAGGCACCAACCGCCAAACCACTGCTATATAGCTGGTAATTAACACCGGTTGCTGAGCCATCGAGAGCTACATGTAAACCAGAACCTGATGGGCAATAACCACCGCTTCCTGTAACGTTGTATGTGACAGGTGCAGGAGAAAGAGTTATTGAAGCTAATCCTGTCATGCCAATAGTACAACCTGTAGATCCGCTGGTAGCTACAACCTGATAGCTTCCTGTAGCAGTTTGCAAACCAAAATCCAAGGAACTACCTGTACCGTAAACAGGAGCGCCTGAAGCCAGAGATCCGTTGAACAACTGATAACTTATGCCAACTTCTGAGCCATTGAGCCCGACGTTAATACCAGATCCACCTGAACAAAATGCACCACCACCTATTACCTCGTGCAAGGCAGGAGGAGTATTGAGATTAATTGTAGTTACACCCGGCATATTAAGAACACAACCAGAAGATTCATTAGTAGCCATAATAGAATAGGTGCCAGGTGTGGTTTGCATCCCGAAGTTAATTGCTGAACCAGTTCCGGTAATAAACAGTCCGTATGGAACAGAACCAATAAACAGCTGATAACCTGTGCCCGGATCTGAGCCACTGAGGCCTATATTAATTCCTGCACCTCCTGCGCAAAAACTTCCGCCTCCGGTAACAGGGTAAACAGAAGGAACCGGATTAATAGTTATCAATGCAGAACCAGCCATATTGTTAAAACATCCGGTGGTGGTATTGGTTGCGATCACTGAATAGGAGCCTGCAACCGAATGAGGTCCGAAATCAAGGGCAAAATCATTGCCCGCAACAGGGCTACCTGATGGTATTCCAGCCAGATACAGCTGATAATTAACACCTAAAGTTGAGCCACTGATACCTATATTAACCCCAGGCCCGGCAGTGCAGATGCCACCACCACCGGTAACAGAGAAAGCAACCGGCTTGGGATCAATTAAAACTGATGCGGTTCCGTTCATATTATCAGAACAGCCTGTAGTGGCATCAGCTGCAACAACAGAATAGTTACCCGCTAATGTCTGGGAACCAAAATCAATAGCAGATCCGGTACCAGCTATTAATGTACCTAAAGGGGCAATACCATTATATAACTGATACTTTACAGAAGCATCGGAATTATCTAAACCAACAGAAACACCAGAACCACCGGAACAATAATTTCCGCCACCAGTAATGTTGTAAGTAGCTGGTACTGGATTAATATTTACAGATGGACTGCCAGTCATGTATGCAGAGCAGTTTGTTGAAATATTATTTGCAAGGATTGTATAAGAGCCTGGAATAGTCATGAGTCCGAAATTAAGCGAGGAGCCAGTTCCGGGCAATAATGAACTATATGTACCTCCAATGTATAAAAGATAGCTTACACCAGGGTCAGAACCATTGAGTCCTATGGCGACACCTGTTCCACCAGCACAATACCCGCCACCACCAGTTACTGTATATAAAGCAGGCAGCGGAATAGTACTGATTACAGCACTTCCACTCATAACATCACTGCATCCGTCAGAGGTAACGGCAGAAACTGTATAGCTGTCAGGTGATGTAATTCCTGTAAATTCAATCAGCGTTCCACTGCCGGAAACCGGAGCTGCAGCAGCAATTCCGGAACCCAGTAATGTGTAAGTAACACCTGTCTCTGAACCTGATAGAAAAATGTCTTTTCCGGAACCACCAACACAAAAACTTCCGCCACCTGTTAAATTAAAAACAGCTGGCAACGGATTGATAGCAATTGAAGCACTACCCGACATTGTGCCATTGCAGCCTGTCAGCGTATTGGTAGCTGTAACATTGTAAGTACCAGCTGAAGAATTTAATCCAAAATCAAGTGAAGAACCTGTTCCGGAAACCGCTCCGGCAAGGGAACCACCAAGATAAAGATAATAGGAAGTACCCGGGTCTGAATTTGTCAATCCAATATCAATGCCAGCTCCGCCAGCGCAATAACTTCCTCCCCCGGTTACCGTATAAACGGCTGGCAACGAATTAATTGTAATAGTTGCTGTCCCGGACATATTGTCACTGCAGGCTGTTCCTGTAGTTGTAGCTGTAATAGTATAAATGCCTGATGTGGTTTGCAACCCAAAATCCAATGAACTTCCAGTACCAGATATTGCCGAACCAACGGGATTGGACCCAACAAACAACTGATAACTTACAGTGTTTTCAGAACTGTTTAACCCGACAGAAACACCCGTTCCACCCGAACAATAACTTCCTCCGCCGGTAACATTAAATAACAGAGGGAAGGAACTTTCAGAAACAACAGCAGAACCATTCATATTGTTAGTGCACAATGTAGAAAGATCAGTTGCAATCACTGAATAAGTTCCGTTTGAAGCTATAATGCCAAAATCCAATGGGCTTCCAGTGCCTGTTAAAGGCCCTGCAAAAGGCGCTGAACCATTGTATAATGTATAACTGATCCCTAAATCGGAATTATCAATACCAATGTTTACTCCCGCACTCCCTGCACAATAATTACCTCCTCCGGTCACATTATACTGTGCAGGTAATGGCATAGTTGTTACAGACGGACTCCCGGACATGGTGGTACTGCATCCGGTTGAAGCATCAGTCGCGCTGATAGTATAAATACCGCTACTGGTCTGTAACCCAAAATCCAATGTGGCTCCCGTACCGGGAACTGGCAAACCAACAGGCACAGAACCAACGAATAACTGATAATTGATGTCATTGTCAGACGAACTCATTGAAACATCAACACCTGCCCCACCAGCACATAAACTTCCTCCGCCAGATACCCAATAAACTGAAGGTAAAGGGTTTATAGAAATAACCGTTGTTCCTGTCATAGTTGATGAACATAATGTAACTGCATCGGTTGCGATAACATGGTATACACCTGTTGCAGCCTGGTATCCGAAATCCAGCGCTGATCCTGTACCAGCAACACTAATAACCGGAGCACTACCATTATAAAGCTGATAGTTGATACCAGTTACTGATCCCGACAAAGAAATATCTGAGCCTGAACCTCCTGAACAATAAGGGCCGCCACCGATAACAGGGATTAAAGCCGGAAGGCTGTTAACTGTTACTACTGAGCTTCCTGACATTATACTTGTACAACCAGTAGTATTATCAGTGGCGACAACGGTATAGGTTCCCCCGGTTGTAATGAGTCCGAAATCTATAAGACTGCCTGTGCCTGCAAACGAAGACCCAACTGCCGATCCGGCGAGCGTAAGCTGATAACTGACACCAATATCTGAATTCGACAATCCGACATTTACACCTGTTCCGCCAGCACAAAATGCACCACCGCCATCAACGCTATATAAAGAAGAGGGTGCGGGAATAATACTTATAACCGGAGAACCAGTCATGTTGCTTATACATCCATATGTAGCATCGGTAGCAATAACAGTATAACTGCCAGCTGCAGTCTGATTGCCAAAATCAATAGTACTTCCTGTACCTGCAATCGCTGCACCAACCAGAGTAGTACCGTTAGCCAACTGATAATTAATGCCTGCATCCGAGGCACTTAACGCAATATCGGAGCCACTTCCACCATAGCAATAACTTCCGCCACCTGTAACTGTATAAATAACAGGCAATGGCGCTGAATATACAATAGCCGTTCCCGACATTGTGCTGATACAGCCTGTGGTTGCATCTTTGGCAGTAATGGTATATGACCCGGAAACAGTTTGAAGGCCGAAATCAATTGAACTCCCGGTACCAGCCAATCCACCAACTGCTGACCCTCCGTTAATAAGCTGATAGGTTATACCTGCATCAGAATTACTTAATGAAACATCGATTCCTGTACCACCTGCGCAAAAACTACCACCTCCTGTGATGGTATAAACAGAAGGAAGTGGGTTAGCAACTAGTGTAGCAGAACCAGACATACTACTGGTACATCCGCTGGTTGCATCTGTAGCAGTAATTGTATAGGAACCTGAAACTGTTTGTAGCCCAAAATCAATTGAGCTACCAGATCCTGCTATTGGTGCACCAATAGCCGACCCGGAATTATATAGCTGATAATTAATACCCGCATCAGAAGCGCTCAATGAAACATCGGCGCCGCTACCATCTGCACAAAAAGCCCCCCCTCCGGTTACAGTATATAAGGATGGTAGCGGGTTGGAAGTTACTGTGGCAGTACCAGACATCGCTGTTGTACATCCACTTGTAGCATCAGCAGCTGATATTGTATAGGAGCCTGAAACCGTTTGAAACCCAAAATCAATTGAGCTGCCTGTACCAGCGATTGGTGCACCAAGTGGTGAACCACCCAGGTATAGCTGGTAATTTATTCCCGCATCTGAGGAACTTAAGGATACATCGGAGCCTGTGCCACCTGCACAAAAACCTCCGCCACCAGCAATTGTATAAACATTTGGTAATGGGTTTACTACTACAGAGACGCTACCCGTCATTGTGGTTTGTGTTACATCTCCCGGGTTACCAATTACTGTATAAGTGCCAGAAACGTTCTGAAGGCCGAAATCCAGAGGGCTACCTGTTCCGGATAAAGAGCCTCCTACAGCGGTACCGCCGTCATATAGCTGATAACTAACTCCGGCATCAGAGCCACTGAGGGCTATATCCACACCAGGGTCGCCGGAGCATAAACTGCCACCGCCGGTTATTGAATAGGTGGTTAATTGGGCGTTTGCATTAAAACAAAGGAATAACAGGGCGAGTCCTGCTAAGGACGCGCGAAGGCTAAATTTTTGCATAGCTTAAGTTTTTAAATCACATCAGGAATCGTTTGGTTCTCTCTGCGAATGTGAGCAATGGTGTTTGATTTGTGGTTTAAGAAAAATAGGTTCTTACTATCTAAGACGTAATAATTTAAAAAAACGTTTGGATTTCCGGATTAATTTTTTATTAACTCAATATTGATACTTCTGACCATAAATAAATGCTGCTACAAAATCCGTGCCGCGAAAGTGTTAATTTAAAAAAATCATCAAAAAATATTCCCACTAAAACGCAATGAACTCTGAATCTGATCAATAGAATAATTTAAAAAAAATAAACCCAGATCCGATGGATGATCTGGGTGCAAATGTAGGCACAGTGCGACTATAGTACTTGTAGAATAATAACTACAGCTGTGTAATTAAGTGTTAAAAAAACGAAATCAGCGCTATCTGCGGGACCTGTAATGATGCCAGTACTGATGATGCCAATGCCGGTGCGGACCGCGAGGACCGGGCCAGCCCCAATGCCATCCATAACCTCCATATACATAACACGAAGAGAACAATGAAGCTATAAGAATCAGCAGCAGCAAATTTTTTAGTTTGTTCATTATTTTTTTATTTTTTTGAATCATTGCTACCAGAAAAGTTTAACGGTGCGAAGATATTTATAAATTTATTTGTCACCGTCAATAAAAATTCAACGCTTCATAAAAACGGGTAATAACAAGTTTTTAGCAGAGAATGTCTCAAATTTAGTGACTGAATAAAACACATAAACAAGCAAACAAGTAAACAATCAAATTAATGCATGCTTCATTTTATCTTGCAAATAGTATAAACCCATTTTGAGAATCCAATGAAAGCTGAATCAATTGTTTTTAATTTTTTCTCTTTGAATTTATCACCGCCGCTTCTTATCTTTGCGGAACTAAAACATTGTAATGCCACAAAAAATAAAACCAACAGGAAAAGATAAATCGATGCTGATGCTGCATTTTATAGCTTTTGCAGTAGTTACAGCACTCACCTGGGTGATGTATGACCCGCATAATGGTCATTGGGCTTACCCATGGCCTGCATGGACTACTGCAGCATGGGCTCTTGCCTTCCTTGGCCATTTCTGTATAGTATATACCAGTTATGAAGATAAAGGGTATAATGTTTATCGCCACCAGCAAGGGAAGGATTAGAAGTTTACAGTTGCCAATTTACAGTTAACTGTTAATTTTCGGAAAAATATAACTTACGAATTACATACCCCATTTGCCAAAGCAATTGGGGTATTGTCTTTATGCTTGGCAGGTATCAGTTAAAGTGATAAATGGTGTGGTGTTTATCAGCCATGATTACATTAACTTTGCTTTTTAGTTGCATTTGAATTAAATAATAGTAAATATCTTTTTGAAGCTATGAGGAAATCGCATATTATTTTTTTGCTGCTTATTGTTGCCGCTATTGTGGTAATCGTATCTTCATTTGGTTCACTCAGCAGTTATGAAACCTTTGCATCGGCAGCTCACCAGCCTGGCAAAAAACTTTATGTAATTGGTTATCTTCAGAAGGATAAGGAGATGGTTTATGACCCAAAAACAGACGCCAACCATTTTTCCTTTTTTGCCAAAGACAAGGCAGGTGATATGCATAAAGTAATATTCAATGGTGAAAAGCCAAGGGATATTGAAAAATCGGAGCAGATAGTAATGATGGGCTATGATGATGGCGGCACGTTTCATTGCTCACGGATTCAGATGAAATGCCCCTCGAAATACAAAAAAGACATGGTGGCTGAGGGGAAGGAAGGGTAAATTGCTTAATGGTTCAATAGCTCATTAGCTCAATGAACCTTCAAAATAACCGGTAGCAATACCTAATTAATAAGACTAAAGACTTACGACTAACGACTTACGACAAAAAAATGGATACACAGTTTATAGGGGAGCATCTTGTACCCGGGCACCTGGGCCATTTTTTTGTTATCGTTTCATTTGTCGCTTCTTTATTCAGCGCGTTCAGCTATTTCGCTGCTGTGCGTACAGAACAGTTTAATCCGGCAGGCAGCAGGTCGTGGCTGGTACTGGGAAGGGGGGGATTTATTCTTCATTCTGCTTCTGTTATCAGCATATTCATTGCACTGTTTTACATTATTGAGCACCACCTGTTTGAGTACCACTATGCATGGGAACACTCTTCACTTTCCTTACCTCCTAAGTTTTTGCTTTCCTGTTTCTGGGAGGGCCAAGAAGGTAGTTTTATGCTGTGGACCTTCTGGCATTGTATTCTCGGACTGATTGTCATGAAAACAGCCAGGGGGCTTGAAACACGCACTATGGCTATCATTGCCCTGGTGCAGGTATGCCTGGCTACCATGATACTTGGGTTTTATTTCGGGCCGGATATTAAAGTGGGAAGTACACCATTTATGCTGTTGAGGCACTCCATGCAAGGTGCACCCATATTTGCATCGCCCAACTATATGGACTTTATCAAGGATGGTAACGGGCTAAATGTATTACTCCAGAACTACTGGATGGTTATACATCCTCCTGTGCTGTTCTTGGGTTTTGCAGCTACGCTCATACCGTTTGCCTTTTGCATTGCAGCTCTCTGGAAAGGAGAATATACCACTTTTGTAAAACCCGCCCTTGCCTGGTCTATATTCAATGGCGCTATATTAGGTACCGGCATTATGATGGGCGGTGCATGGGCTTATGAGTCGCTCAACTTCGGGGGTTACTGGGCATGGGATCCTGTAGAGAATGCCTCATTGGTGCCGTGGCTTACGCTTATTGCAGGCCTGCATACTTTACTGGTTTACCGCAGCACCGGCCGGGCCTTAAAGCTTACGTTCTTCCTGTTGTTGCTTACCCATCTGCTTGTCTGGTACTCCACTTTCCTTACCCGCACCGGTATATTGGGCAAAACATCGGTTCATGCCTTTACCGGCGACGGGCAGGCTCTTTATTACCATTTGCTGGTGGTAATTGCTGTGCTGTTATTACTTACCATCTTTATGCTGGCCAGAAGGTGGAAGAGCATACCCGGCATAAAAAGCGAGGAGCAGGTTTTATCTCGTGAGTTCTGGATGTTTATAGGTTCTGTTGTTCTTTTTCTTTCGGCCTTGCAGATAGCTATAACCACTTCCATTCCGGTATGGTCGCCACTGGCCAAGTGGATCACCGGTAAAGATTTTGCACCTCCTGTGGATATCATGAAGCACTATAACGATATCCAGGTTTTTGTGGCTATTATAGTGGGCCTGCTTTCAGCTACTGTATTATACATGAAATTTAAGCAAACAGATAGCAAAGTATTGTGGCGCAGGCTGGGGATTACTGCTGTAATAGCCTTGGCCGTCACTATCTTTATCGGGTGGGGTCAAAAGATAACCACCTGGCAATATGACATTATGCTCTTTGCAGCCTGCTATGGTATTGTAGCCAATATATACTATGGCATTATAGTACAGAGACTGAACTTTAAAAAACTTGGCCCGTCAGTAGCGCATCTTGGTTTTGCAACTGTGCTGCTGGGTATACTGCTTTCTTCCTACAATAAACACGCTATATCTATCAGTACTACTGGTGGTGTAGGAATGGATTTTGGAAAGAAAACACCCGAGGAGAATACCAAAGAAAACAATGAGAATGAAATCATGTTTCATGGCATACCTGTGGCCATGGGCGACTATATGGCTACCTATATAGGCGACAGCGATGTGGCAGGTAAAGACAGGCGAATTTATTACAGGGTACATTTTGAAAAGAGAGACACTGCCACGCATAAGGTGGTTGATGAGTTCATGCTGTACCCTGATGCATTTATTAATCCCAAAGGTCAGCAGGGGCTGAGCGCCAACCCATCTACCAAGCACTACTGGGACCATGACATTTTTACTTACATCAACAGCGCATCAGACAACAGCAAAACCGATACCAGTTCCTACCAGAGCCACCTTGTAAGGAAACCCGGCGATACTATATTTGTCAGCAACGGATATATCCTTTTCAATGGTTTCAGCAAGGATGTAAAGGATAGCCGGTATAAACCTGAACCCGATGATCTGCCGGTAGCTGCAATGCTTAAAGTATATGATGTGAATGGCTTTGTGAAAGACCTTAATCCCATTTACATACTGCGCAACAAGCAATACATAACCTATATGGAGGATACTGTGCTGCCATTAGGTATATATGTACGCTTTGCCAACCTGAATGTACTCTCAAAAGACTCAGCAACTGCAGATATTATGATCAGGCAAACTGATCCGAAGGATGATTTTATAGTCCTGAAAGCGCTTGTTTTCCCTTACATCAATGTGCTATGGCTGGGTATAGTGGTAATGGTACTGGGTTTCTTTATCAGCCTGGGCAGGTTGCTGACCAAGAAGGTAAAGGCAAATTAGTACCAGCCAGTTTACATTTCAGGATATTTTTCTATTGGCTTGCCTGCCAGGTAGGCTTTCCAGGGCTCCCAGTAAAATTTGTTCCAGCCGATATCAATTCCATCGGCATGCTGATCGGGGATGGTGGAATGAACCATATGCACTGTTGTGTTGTTGCCTTTTGGCTCAAAATGAAGCACGAAAGTAGAATCAGGGTCATTGGCATCCCAGTTACTGCCACGCCAGCTCTGCACTATGAGATTGTCTTTAACCAGTTTCAGGTTCTGCCCTGTGATGTAGCGGCCATGCGCTGTGAAACCGATACCTTCTTTGTTTGATATCTCTGCAGGTGCACCGGTTGCTTTGGTATGCTTCCTGGCATTCATGTAAAGATCATACAGATCTTTTGGAGAGGTGTTTTTGAAAACCACTTTCTGAACGATAGTCCTTGGCATGGCATTTAAGTTTTGATAGTATAAAGTTAGTGAATTGATATTGGAATTGTATTATTTCCAGGCTAAAATTGCATTGAAGAATAACTCACATAAAGAAGAATGACGCAAAGCAGGTTCTGTACCAAGATGCGGGGTGCGCAAATGCATCTCCTGTTTTTTTGAATGCATCAGCGATGTTTTTAAAACGCTACCTGAAGCATTCTATTGTAAATTATGAAATGTGGCAATGGCCCACTGTATTTATTACTTTTACAACCAGAACCCAATTGTGTTTTAATAAATATCATAATCAAACAAAATCCGGTTTTCAACCGGCAAATCTTAAACTTAGATTTTCCTGATTAATTAATCCCCGATGAATATAAATGAATATATCAATTTGAATGCCTCGTATAAATTGATTACTGGAGGTATTATTGATTTCACAAACAACTGCGGTGAGCAACAAATAGAACAGGGACTTATACGCTCAAAAGAAGTAACTGCTGCAATGATAGCATATGGCTATCAGAATAAATTAGGTTTTGCCGAAGGCCACTACAATACCATCAGTAAGTATATAGCGTTCCAGTTTGCCAAAGATGAAAAAATAAAAGTGCTGGATGTGGGTTGCGGGCCCGGGAGAGTATTGTATGACAATGCCGGTCATTTTAA
>Ga0214164_1001972_pt1 | contig 11095 bp, 10 predicted proteins | sample TroBogepilimnion_13_FD_153003 | JGI IMG/M metagenome (GOLD analysis project Ga0214164, IMG submission 153003) | Freshwater microbial communities from Trout Bog Lake, WI - Practice 03JUN2009 epilimnion v4 | ecosystem: Environmental > Aquatic > Freshwater > Lake > Epilimnion/Euphotic zone ...
TTTTTCGATGAAGAAACGGTTGAAGGAGCTTATTGGAAATGAAGCAGAAAAAATTGAAGTGAGCACCTTTCACTCATTTGCCATGGGTATTCTCTCCAACTCAGTATTTGAAGAAAAAGGTTCCAAAAGAGAGGTATTGAGTGAAGGTAAAATGTTCATGATTATCGAAAAGTTATTATCTGACAAGGTTATAGCAGGTTCTTATTATGATGAAAAGCCTCTTTCAACCACCAAGATTAAAACGATAATTAAAATCATCAACCTGTTTAAAAAGGAATTGATTGAAAGAAAAGAAGCGGCCGATTATGTAGAACAAAGTATTGAACTTTTAAATACCATTCCTGAATACCAACTAAGGAGGGGCGGCTTAAATGCAGCTGGAAGAAAGCTATTGCAAGAAATACAGGATTTTGGAAATGATTTTATAAATATCTATGAAGCATTTCTTAAAATTGTGGACGAGAAAAATGGAATTGTATTCCAAGATATGCTGATTGATGCAACCTATCTACTGCAGCAACATCCAGAATTTTTGCGATCCCTTCAGATTAAGTATCAGTATATACTGGTTGATGAATTCCAAGATACTAATTTAATTCAGTTGTTACTAATTCAACTATTGATTAAGAATGTTGAAAAGCCCAATATTTTTATCGTAGGGGATGATGACCAGACTATCTATCGTTTTCAAGGAGCTAACCTGAAAAATATTGAATGCGTGGGTAATATGTTGCCAGCCATGAAATCCATATTATTAGACACTAACTACAGAAGTACGAATACCATTCTTCAAACGGCTTTCCAATTAATAAGTAATAATAAATTTCGCCATCCCTTAAAAACAAAAGCGCTAATGGCTGGCAATGAATCATTGAAGCGTGTTACTAATCGACAGCCCGTTATTAGCTCTTATGAAACAGAAGAGCAGGAAGCATTTGCTATTTGCAATAAAATAAAACAACAAGTAAGTCTGCTTGAAGAAAATGAAACAATTGCAGTTTTGGCAAGAACAAATAAGGAGTTGATGTTTGTTCAAAAATGGCTTAACTATTTTGAGATACCCATCAGAGATAAAGCTGAGAAAGGAAATGTTCTGCATACAGCTTATGGTAAAATATTTTATTACACGCTGAACTGTATCAATTGGGAGGATAAAGACCAACAAGTTGCCAGTGATTATTTCTGTAACCTATTATTAGAAAGTCGTTATACTAAAGAACTTGTGTATGCACATCTTTTGTATAAGACCCTCAAAAGTCAGGTTCCCTTTTTGCATTGGCTAAGAACGGTTGAAAATGATGAAAAATTAATCAACCTTAGAGAGGTAGCAATTAAAATAGGTTTGCTTTATGACCTCAAATCTGGAGTAAATGAATGGAGCGGATATTTTTCTCAGTTGGAAGCTTTTTCTTGTCAGTTGGTCAAAACTTCCCCTGCCGGAGACTTGAAGTCATCATTGTCAGCTGTGGTAGGTTCTTTTTTGAGTGGTAGCTTTGAATCAGTCGTGGATTGGTTTAATTATTACAAGCACTTTAATTTGGTTGTTGAGTTTAATGAGGTATTACCTGGCTCTGCAAGGGTACATGTACGAACTATACACTCTAGCAAAGGAAACGAATATGACTATGTTTATTTGATGGGATTGGAAAAAACGAACTGGGAAGAAGCTAAAGAACCAACGATAAAAGTGCCTAAAATTCTAAACCAATTTATTAATGCCGAGGGAAATGACGAGGAGGATTTAAGACGGTTATTGTATGTTGGTCTAACAAGGGCAAAAAAAGAAATAGCGATTAGTTATCATAGAGAAAGTGGCTCTGGCAAAAAGCTTCATCTATCAAAATTATTAAGCAATCTTGTTGAAAATTCAATCGTATCACTCATTGAAAACGATAGTCTACAGTTGCCAAACCTATTAACTGAGACTTATTTACTTGATCTTGATAATGAAACGTTGGAACTGATGAGAAGCAAAATGATTGACTTTAAAATGTCACCAAGTAGCACAAACAGTTGGGAGGAATGTCAGAACAAGTTTTTCTTTCACAACATTTGTAAGTTACCTAGCACCAATTCAGCTGCATTGTCGTTTGGAAGCATGGTTCATAAAGTATTGGAGGAGCTTGCTTTAATGGATAGTAATGCAATAACTGACGCAGTAATTACCCATAAAGTGCATGAAGTATTTATTCGTTATCAGTATCATTTTCATTCATTCCATAGAAGCAAGTATAGAAAGTTTGCGACGACTATCATCAATTCATACTTGGAGAAGTTTAGGATTACTGCCACACCATTTAAAACAGAAGATTACCTTACTTGTGAATTAGAAAATGGCGTAAAGCTCAATGGGTTTATTGATAAAATAGATGTCAAAGGAAATAGAGCCTTATGCATTGATTACAAAACAAACAAGTACACAGAGCGATTGGATCCTTTTATATCTGAGACAGACCATGGAAGTAATTATTGGAACCAAGGAATGATTTACAGGTACTTGATAGAGGCAAATTACAAGGAATTTGAAGGGATAGATATGGAGTTTCACTATGTTGCCTTGAATGTGAATGTAATTCATGATACAGAAGAAGATGATACCCCATTTAAAGAATGGCTATTGATGATATGGAATAAAATCCATAGTCTTGAATTTGCCAAAAAATGTGAGAACCCATCTTGTAGGTATTGTGAACTTAAATTGAGTGCATAACGGTTTGTAAAATCCTTTGAATTACTTACAGCTTCATTTTGCACGAATTGCTTAATGGGTGCTTAATGGGCTTTAGATGAATGGTAGCAAACAGTAGTATTCAAAAAGAGGTATTAATTTATCAAGTTATGATTTTTTTGTTAGAATATTTTTGGATGGTAATTGTATTTTTTATTTTGGCTTACCCATTTGTTTGGATCTATTTTACTGCGAAGGAAATGACCTATAGCTACAAACTAACCAGGTGGTTCATGGCATATCCCATTAAAATTTTGTGGGCAGTCGCTAGAGCGATGGTTTTACTACTATTTACTTGTATACCCTACGCAATAGTTTTGGTAGTGATTGCATTAGCAACAGGTAACCCCATAAAAAGCTTTGATTGGTTGGGCTATACGTATGTTTATTTTTTGTTTATTTTAAGCTTATGGAAAGCAATTAAAGATATACGGGAAGATGAATTATTCATAATTAAAAGCGAGAGAAAATGAATTTAGAAGTTAATCAACAGCAAATGAATTTAATAAGAAGTTCCTATGACGTTTTTAATGAATGGGGTAGTGAATACATTAACAGTAACAGGGTATTCTTTTTTTATTTTGGACAAATTCCTAGTAGGATCTATGTAAGAAGGGTAGAAGTTCACATTTTCACTAAGGCGCTAGAAAAAGAGAAAAAAGATGAAATTGAAGCTGTACATTCAATTCAAGAAATGCCATTTGCTAACAATGAACTTAAAAGCATTGGAGTAGTTTACATAATGAAAGACGGCACAGTCCTGAACTGTGGAGATCAGCACGTAGCTATTATTTTTAAAAATGAAAATAAATCCATTGCAGAAAAGTGGGTAGAATTTGCAAAAAAGAAAAGGTCTAATATTAGCAATTATAAAGGCATTTTTTTAGTAACTTCATCTGTTGAAGGATTAAATGCAACACCTATCGAGATGCAAAAACTCAAACTTAAATTGTCAGACAATTACAATGATGATTTAGTAGAGGTTAATAAAGAACTCATTAGAAAGCTTAAAAAGAATAATACTAGTGGGTTGTATCTTTTTCACGGGGTGCCTGGTACAGGCAAGAGTACTTATATAAAGTACTTGATACATCAGCTTAAACAAGATGTTATTTTTATGTCGCCCAAATTGGCGGGGAATCTTGACACCCCCGATCTAACTACTTTTTTGATAGAAAACAGGAATTCAATAATTATAATAGAAGATGCGGAAGACCTAATAACTGCTCGAGAGGGGGAGCGTAATTCTAGTATTTCCACCTTATTAAATTTGACTGATGGGTTGTTAGGGGAAACTTTGCATATTAAAGTGATTGCCACTTTTAATACAGAAGCTAAAAACATAGATAAAGCCTTAATGAGAAAAGGAAGACTGGAACTGATGTATCAATTTAAACCCTTGAGTATAGAGAAATCCAATAAATTATTTACTAAATTAAAAATAGACTATATCACAAACAAAGAGATGAGCCTGACGGATATATATAACTTTAAAAATAAAGACTATCATTACAAGCCAGAAAGAGGGTCTATTGGTTTTGGGAGATAGGGAACAACAAAACACTTTTATACACTCATAAAATCTTGAATTAAAAAAATACATCGTCATGGAAATTTATTTATTATTTGCTTTGGTTTTGGTAATTGCTTGCGCTTTATCTATTTTGTTGACAAAGAGTTTGATGGCCAAAAAAATACAGTTAATTAAAGATGCGACACAAATGCAGCTAACCAACCTCGAAAAAGAGTTCATAGAATACAAAGCTGTAAGTGAAAGTAACTTGAAGATGGCAGCATTAACGGAGATTAGGCTACAAACAAACGTTGAGAGAGCTAATTTGCTGTTGGAGGAAAAACAAAAAGAAAATGAACTATTACAACAAAATAGTAGCAATGCCTTAGCGGAATTAAATGCCAAGAAATCTGCACTCATCGAAAAGCAGAATGAACTGTTGAGGTTAAAATAGGAGCTTACTACGTTAAGGATAGAATGGGAGCGGAACAATAGACAATTAGCTACAGTAACGGCTGATAATAATGCTTTGCAATACAAGCTTCAAACACAAAAACAGGAAATAGAAGAACTTAACAGGAAATTTACCACTGAGTTTGAAAACATTGCAAATAAAATTTTAGATACTAAATCACAGAAGTTTACCGACCTTAATAAAGAAAATATAAAGGGATTGCTAGAGCCATTGGGATTAAATATTGCAGAATTTAAGAAGCAGGTGAATGAAGTTTATGCTAGTGAGTCGAAAGAACGCTTTTCATTGGGCGAAGAAATAAAAAGATTATCCGAACTTAATCAATTGTTAGGGAAAGAAGCTAAGAATCTCGCAACAGCCCTAAAGGGAGAAGCAAAAACACAAGGGCGTTGGGGTGAGGTAATACTAGAAAATATATTGGATAAGTCTGGGTTGAGGAAAGGGGATGAGTATTTTATGGAGTACCAATTATTTGATGCGGAAGGTAAAGCACAAAGAAGTGAGGCAGAGGGTAAAAAGATGCGTCCAGATGCTTTGGTGATGTATCCAGATAACAGGCATATAATTATTGATTCAAAAGTTTCTTTGAACGCGTTTGTCAGGTTTATAGAATCTGAAGATAGTGAACTACAAAAGATGGAGTTAGACGCACATATACTAGCTCTTAAAGCACACATTAATGAACTAAGTAAAAAGGCCTACGATGATTATGATAAAACACTAGATTTTGTAATGATGTTTATTCCAAATGAACCAGCCTATATGACCGCCATGCAAGGAGAACCAGATTTATGGAATTACGCCTATGAAAGAAGAATTTTATTAATCAGCCCTACAAACCTAATCGCGTCATTGAAGTTAATGGTTGACTTATGGAAAAGAGAATATCAAAATCAAAATGCCCAAGCAATTGCGGAACGTGGAGCCAAAATGTATGATAAGTTTGTAGGGTTTATTGAGAACCTCGAAGCCGTAGGGGTACATTTAGGCAGAGCTCAGGATAAATATGGGGAAGCGTTTAAACAATTAAATGCTGGTAATGATAACTTAGTGTCGCAAGCTACCAAACTAAAGGCTCTAGGCATCAAGAATAAAAAGGACCTACCGTCAGGCATGAGTGAACTTGCGGTACAGAATGATTTTGGGGACTAATTATTTTAAAATACTTTCGAATGGAAAATATTTATAATTAGGTGCAAACTATTTTTAAATTAAATAAATCTTGAAAAAATGAGCAATAAGACTTTGAATGTCAATTTGATAGAAAATGATTCTTCTTTTGTAAAGCTTGTTGACCTGATATCTGATATGTGGGTTAGCGGTTTCAGTTTCAGATTAAAAAGAAAAATAAATGGTAATAATAGAATTGCTGATACTGAAGAAATAGAATCAATTAAACAAGCAAGAGACTTGTATTTTTGGAATTATTCAATACAGGATCTCTTAGAGGTTAATCATGAATTGTCCACGGGTAATTCCCTACAAAAGAGTGTTGAGTTATTGTCTTACGCGAAAAAAATGATTATTTCAAATGGAAATCTACTCGATGAAATTTCCGTAAAGAATGGGACTAAAATAATATTGCAGTGGGGTGGTGTATTCAAAAAAGGGAACAGAGATAAATGTATTATACCAGAATATTCTTTAACTAAAGATTACGAGGAAGTAAGTAAAGTGTGGAATAATATACTTTCAGGAAAAAGTGACTTCAGGTTAGATGATAATTTTAATTTTGAGTCAAATGCTGGTTTTACTAAGGTGTATTCTTTAATTCTTGATGATTTTATTATTTATGACAGTCGAGTGAGTGTCGCACTTGCATACATAATACAGAATAGTTTTACTAAAGATGAAGTTCCTGATTATCTTAAATTATTTATTCCTCCATCATATGATAAGAATAACAAAAGACTAGTAAGCCCAATTTTCAAGTCGACAAATTCCAATAAAAAAAGACATTTCTTTTCAAATGTCATTTCAAATTTGATATTAAAATCCGTTGCAGCTAAGATTAATTTGGGAAAACAAGAACCCGATAAAGTAACTCTTAGAGATATTGAGGCAGCCTTGTTTATGATAGGTTATGATATTAGAAACTAATTTTTCATTTTTTCTTATCTTCGCAAAAATTACATCTATGCCAATAAAAAGATTCGAGGAGTTTATTAACCAATCTCCAATCCCATTAATTCATCAACAAAAAGGTGCTGAACCATTTAAAATCAACTATGATAATGTAAATAAAGTTATCTCTGTTGAAAGGGTTCTACGTGCAAATAATATTTTGCACACAGATATATTTAATTTTGTCATTGACCTTTTATTACAAGCTGATAACCACACATTGCCTAGGGGAAATGGACGAGCAGGAAGACTTGGCTCTGATCAATGCCCAATAGATTCTATAGAAGGATTAATCGCATCTAGATTTTATAATGCGAAAGTAGGGGATGCTGTTTTTCGTCGAATTTCTGCTGTTGCCAATATTTTAGTAGCAGCTGGAATATGTGCGCATGGTAGAGGAGTACTAAAATTAAGAGATGAGTTCAAAAATTAAATTTGTGTAATAAAAATAAAATAGCTTGAAAGGGGGGGGGGAACTTAGTGTTTTACCCCCTATTTTATTTTGGACAATTTCACAATACATTTTAGGCAACTCTGTCAAGAAGCTGTGTAAATTCGAGGTATTCGCTTTTGAAGAAGCTCATCAATTTTTTTTATAGTTAAAGCTATTATTTTCTAACTACACAAACTTCCAAATTCGATTATAATTTTTTTACAATGATGGTTGAGAATTTTGCATCATAAACAATAATTATTCAACACTCAATCAGTAATTATGTCTTCAAACAAAAGCGCACCGGCCTCACAAACAATACCACAGGTAGATATTCACTTGAGGGCTATCATTAAATTGAACTCATTAAACAAAAGTCAAAAGGAATCCCAGGTAATTGTGCATTGTACCTATACACCACTATTAAACGGAGAACAAATTAGGATTTGTAGGTCTACTTATCTACAGCCACATGAAGATGTAGAAAATATCAGAAAATTGCAACATGCTTATAATATTTCTACTTACCCAAACTGGACTTTATTAGCCGCTAATAAACCCATTCAGTTTACTTTGGTATTCGCGGGACTTCCCTCTGGGTGTCAAACATTTGATCTGATTGAAGAGGTTTTTTCATCAAGCCCAATAGAGATAAGGGGTATTCAACGCAACGAAACTGATGTGTATCATGTGGTAATACCCCATGAATTCCTTTAAAATGTAACCCAGTAAATTAGATAACATGATTCTGATAGAGGAGCATACAAATAAGGAAAATGCAAGGGAATTAATGATTCGATTATATGGAACAGATAATGTGCTCAAAGATTTTCAGCAGGTGTTTGATTCTTATTCCTTTGTTTACAAAATAGAAAATGAAAAGATGCTAGCCATTACTTTTACTGCTGATGCTGAACCAATTTGTGAGGGTTATTCTTATGCATTCGCTGGGCTTATTAGCAAATTGAAGGAAAGCTCATTCAATCAGTGCCTACTGTTAAGTAGTTTGTATTATAAACAAACAAGCGAGCAGCTATGTGCGCTTTTGAATAAGATTAATCATTTTGTGGCAAATTCATTTTGGGACGAATGGCTAAGTAATAGCTTTGGAATCTTGTTGTACCACCATCAACTTGAACAAATATATTCCATGTTAACTGGTGCTAGTTACACAGATGCGATTGACTTTAGAAAACAATGGAATAAAAAAACAATTGAATCTAGAGAGATTGCCTCCTCAATCCCCGTAGATAAAGATAAAACGCTAGCATCATTTATTGAATCAAGGACAGCCGATTATAACAGCTTTACTTATAGTGCAAATTTTCAGGGTGCATATAACTTGATGGTTAGTCCTGAAAAAGAAGTGTATATTGAAGCAAATTGACGTAATTTTTAATCGGATAAAATAGAGCACATGTCAAAATTTAAAAGGCAACAGGACACGAATCTTGAATATCAACGATTCCTCATTTCAAAGAACATGACTTTGGAGGCGTTTAACAATAGATACCCTGATTTGCCTCAGAAGTGTTTGCAGTTTAAACTAGTTGATTCAGCAACAAAAAAGGAGTTTTTTATTACTAAGGTAACTAAGTCAATGAATTACTCTAGCGATACAAATCATATTTTTATGTCTGGTTATTTCTCCATGAAACATGGAAAGCCTAATGAGAAAAGATGGAAGCAAGTGGAAGTGTTAATGCAAAAAAATAAAATAGAGCTATTAGAGCTTAGACTTTTTCCTGCCTATTTTCTTAGTGCTGGAATCTACTCAAGAGCTGCTTGTAATGCCAAAGTTGGTGACCTGTTTGGGTATGGTTTAAAATCACTGAGTGATAAAGAAATAGAAATTCTTATTGGTGCGTATAATAGTCGTAATCACCTGGATGTGGTTGGTAATTAAGACAAAAAATGTTGAGTAAGTAATCGGAATAATAAATTTTAATTTACACGGTAACACCTCTGGTTTATATTGATAAAGATACAAGGCTATGGCTTACAAATACAAAGAGATTGAATGTATTACACCTGAGGAATTGGACAGGTATCTTGCACAAGGCTGGTATAGATTGGGGCAAGATTTGATTACGTTAAATGATTTTGAGGGTAATTTCTATTATTGGATAAGGTTAGAACTGAGTCAATCCAAGCAAACAAAAGGACAGAGAAGAGTTTTTAGACCCGCTAGCAGATTCAATATTCAGATAAGTGAATGGGATTTGAATCAGGAGGTTGAGGCACTCTGGATTCATTATAAGGCAAGTGTAAATATTGAAGTATCTCCCAGCGTTTCAGATTATCTTTTGGGGAATTCGAAGAGATACAATCGTTTTGATACTAGGATGATCACTATCAGGGATGGAGATAAATTAGTAGCCATTGGCTATTTTGATTTAGGTAAATGTTCTGTCACTTCAATTTTACATTTTTATCATCCCTACTATAAAAAATATAGTCTAGGCAAGTTATTACTTCTACTTGAGATTGAATACGCAAAAGAAAATGGCTTCGCTTATTATTACACTGGCTACATAAGTCTTGTTGATGACAAATTTGACTATAAATTGTTTTGTGGAAAAGAAGCTACAGAGGTCTACTTGCCCGAACTGGACCAATGGGAACCTTACTATAAAGTTGAGAAAGAGGGAGGTTTGATGAAGTTTGAATTTCCTGCATAGGGGATGGAAAATTCAAATAGGAGAGTAAATATAGTTGTTAAAGGCACTTTAAATCCGAAATTCACTAGAAAGTGATGAAAGATTAGATTATTTAAAATCAGTAATTATAAGTGTGAATGTTGACTATTGAAATTGGAACAGACAGCGAGGGGAATGTTGCGTCAAGAGACTTGTGCGTGTTGAAAGTGCTATTTGTATCCTACATTGAAGAAACACAGCTGTCTGGTTTGATTAAACAACTAATTGAAAGGAATTATGACTTAATTGAAAATCTATTAATGATAACAAAAGAACCAAAGTTCCCATTTGATATAAGTGTAGCAACTAAAATTGCTTCTTACATCTATAACAATCCCGGGGAAGGGACTATTAAAGAAAAAGGGAAGCTTTTTTCGATGCTTTATTCTGTTCACAAAAAAAGATTGAAGTTGAAGTCGAAACAAGTTCTGAAATCGATTATCTACATAGATGATATGTGGCAGTTTTGCCCACGGATAGTTAGTAGAAAAAGTATAAAACAATTCAAGGAACTACTTGAAAATGGACATAAGACGGGTATTTATCTGGTTATTGGCAGTATACTTCCGTATAGGAATTTGTTATTGCAATTGATGAACTACAATTCAACTGGTAGATCGTACAGTGTGTTCCAGGAATTAGGTTCAGAGTTGCTCTTTAATTCAGAAGAACTAATCTTTTTTAAAGAGCCTCATTTACCCCAGATTGTATGTTATAAAAAATAGTAGGGTTAGGGTATATTTAAATAAGGTAATTTAGCACTCAGTAGTTTTAACCGATAGTATGACAATCATTAGATTTCAGCAGGCAAATATTTTTAACAGAATAGGTGAATATGATTTATGTCTTTTTTATGGACATCATGGTATGGCATTTGGACCAGAATATAACTTACTTAAAAAACAGTATCCAGTATTGAATGAAATAGATGAGCCATTTAAAAGGAGTTATATTGAGTTGAAAAAAAATAAGTTTCTAGTCTGTATTCCAAAAAGATATCTCAGTGATAATGAAATGAAAGAAAGTATTTTCTATTGGTTAAATTTTGCAAAAGAAAATAACCTAAAAAGTATTGTTCTGACTGGGGCAAGAGATAGCAGTAAGATTAATATTTCAGATATAC
>Ga0214164_1001974_pt1 | contig 11093 bp, 15 predicted proteins | sample TroBogepilimnion_13_FD_153003 | JGI IMG/M metagenome (GOLD analysis project Ga0214164, IMG submission 153003) | Freshwater microbial communities from Trout Bog Lake, WI - Practice 03JUN2009 epilimnion v4 | ecosystem: Environmental > Aquatic > Freshwater > Lake > Epilimnion/Euphotic zone ...
GTGCCAATACCTTCTTCGTCCTTGGCAAAGCTACCCACGTTTCGTGGGTTTTCATAGTGATCAATTACCTGAGATGAGTATGCCATTAGTTTGGTACCAGTGCTAGTTTTTGCGTGCCAGTCTGTGGATCTAAGATTTCTTGCCAGTGATACCCAGCAGGTGGCGTTTGTGGTGCTATTTGAGGTTGTACGTAAACCACGCTGGGAGGAGGAGTGTAATAAACAGGAGGTGCATAGTATCTAGGCTGTGCCAATTCGTATCCAACTACGCCGCCAATCAAGGCCGGAGCTATCCACCCGCCGCGATAGCCATAACCGCCACGCCAGTGCGCTTCAGCTGATGCTGAACCAACCAAGGTCAATGCTAAGATGCTTGTTAGGATAAGTTTTCTCATGATTATACTCCTTTACTGTAAGTATACAGTATTTATACTGAGAAGTCAATGGGTTTAGGTTCGGCGCTTCAATGCGGCTTTGGCATTTTTGTCTACTACTGCTCTAGCTTGATCAACCGGCATACCGGTATCACCTGTATCGTTACCGCGGAATCTGATCACGCCCGAATTGGGATCCATGGGTTCCAGTATGTCCTTGAGCGGTTCTTGGTCCATGAGTTCGGGCAGATTTTGTGCGTTTATTTCGAGCCCAAGACTTTTGGCTGCTTGTATAAAAGCATCTGTGCTGATTTGTTTTTGGGCATTTTCATCATCGGCCCTGCCTGCCAAAAATTGGCTCAGTGCCAGTAATTTTTGTGCAGTAGGATCAGCTGACTCGCATATTTCCTGTACACGCATTATCTACGACCACGTCCCAACGCAGCAGGAGGTGCCTTTATGTTGGCATCAAGGTCAAGGTCAGCACCCAAATCATCGTTGCCGGCATCAGGAACTGCGGCTGGTTCGCCCATTGCAGGTTGTTCACTGCCCACGGCATCCATGGCAGGAGGCATTGAGCCACCTTGTCCAGTTACCACACCAAGAGCTTGTTCCAGTTGTTGTTTGCTGGCCTGTAAGTTTTGTACCAGCCCACCCAATGCCGCATTGGCATCAGTGTTGAATTGAGCACTTTGTTCGATACCAACTTCATTTTTGACTTGATCCGCCAAGGCAGGTAAATCTTTAAACTGCATACTGGTCACATCTTCCAACATTTTTTGTACACGATCAACCATGTCTTGAGCAGCCAGTACTACCTGTGCTTGTTGTATTTCGCTTTCGGCCAGGCGGCGATACAAACGATTATGATTGCGACGATTTTCCATGGCCGCAACCATGGTGGGATTGTTCATGGCCTGTTGTAGATCTTGGATTTCTTTTTGTTTGATCTTGATCTGATCTTGGATTTGACGTTTCTTCTGCTGGATCTGTGCAGTCTGTAATGCTGCCTGCTGGTTGGGATTGGCCGAGGCAGTGGCAGTTGGGGCACCAGTTGTGGGCTGTCCAATTGCCACGGTGGCTCCACCACCGGCATCTTCGTGCATCTTGGCAGATAATACCTGTTCGAGCATGACCAATTTTAAATAGGAAGGATTCTTCTCGCTGTTATGGAACTTGGGTGTTGAGCGATGCTCTTTTATCAGACCGCGTACACGACTCAGTAAATTGCGAGTTTGTCTACGATTGATATTGTTGAGTTGTACCCGACCACCAAAGTAACTTTCGAATACCTTAGCGGCTTGTTTTGTTGGGCTTGCGGCCAGTTCTTGCAGTTTCATTGTTTGATCCTCGTTGTTGATAATATTTAGCCTGATTGACGCATTTGGCTAATTGAAGTTCGAGTTGTTTTTTCAGTATTGTTTTGCCTTCTAGCTTGATTTCGATATCTTCTCGGAACTGCGGCCTCGTGCTACGATCGCCTATAGCGGCTCGTACAGCTATGTCATTGCTGATATGTCCTAGTTTTTGATCCAGTGTCTGCAGATCATGTGCCAGTGCATAAGATTTGTGTTTGTCGGCTATACACCAACTGAGTGCATGTCTGGTGTTGGTAAACACACCAACATCTGTGGCCGAACAAAACACTCTGTATCCTGCAGATTCGGGACGAATAAGATAGTGTCCAAACAATTCGTACTCACCGGCATCATTTTGCCAAATTGCTGTGTCTACTAGACCGGGGAATTCTTGGCGGAAAGCCCGTTCAAATTCTTTTGCTGTATTCATTTAAAAACATAATGAGTGATCAAATAGATTGTTGATGCACCTAAAAATCCAATAATGCCCACACCCCAGCCGATCAATCTATCAGTGCTTTTTTCACTTAATTTACTCACAGAAGATTTGACTTCTTGGACCATCACACAAAGCTGTGCGATATTTTCTGCCATGGCTGTCATTTTGTCTTCTAATGCATTGTAGCGTTCGGCACATAGTTCAACATGTGCTTCCAGGCTTTTTTTCTCGATTTCGGTTGTGGTTGTCATCATATATTTACCGAGATAGTACTAAACCAAATGTTTTGTTCGGGGCCAGAAACCACAATAAATGGTGACAGTCCTGGATGATTGTCCAGATCTATCAGCATGGGCACACCATCCGCATCTGTGCGCAGTATTGCCACAGGGTCAGTGTGGTCGCCGTAAACCCCCGGGGTCTCGGTTTCAAATTCAAAACTCCAGGTCGACCCACTGTGATGCGGAGCAGTCGACACAGAAATCTGTGTACGCATGCCAATGATTTGATTTACAGTTTCCCAGTTGCGTTGTTGATTACGAGATCTATTCCAGGTCGCCACGTCCGTGATTGTGTTGCCGGCACGATCCTGGAAAGGTACCTGTGCTGATTTATAGTGTCCAGTAACACCAGTAGCAGTGATATCAAACCCGGTAGTGCAGGAAAATCTCATCGTGAGTGCTTATATAGCTGATACAACACCCACACACGATCTAATGCCGCTTGTAGTTCGGCATTTTTTTTACTGGCTATCAAGATTTCTTTCCAGGCAATCCACTGTTCCAACAGTTCGTCGACCACAACATCATTGTTCATTATGCCTGTATTTACGGCCAAAGAAAAACCCCAGGTTTTAATCTGGGGTCTTTCAACGACGAAAGTCGTGATACTAACTCAATTAAGAAATATAGTATGTACCTTGTGTTGTAAAAGTTGCATTTGCATAAACGTTGGCAGTTGGAATACCAATGTTTAAACCACCTGTTGCATTGGCCTGTTGAGCAGCAGCAACTAAGCTAGCAGTTGTGTAAGCACCAGTTGGGTATAAAGCAATGTTTAACACTTGTTGAGCAGCTGGGTTAACTTGATACATTGCCACAGTTGAAGTCTGCTGAACAGCCATTAATACGTTACTAACATAACCCATTGCGTTACCAGCACCTGCAGTACTTAATACAGTGTTAGCCACTAAACTGAAAAAGTCTAACTTAGGACCTTGGAAGTTAGTAACTGCAGCGTTAGCCAAGTTACCAGATTGTGCAGGAGTACCATTAAGTACGTCTGTTGCGAATACCGGTTGTGCACCACCGGAAACTACGGTTATATATGCCATTTTAAATCTCCTTTATGTATGGACTCAGAGGTCCTACTATTATTTATGATCGGGATAAAAAAATTGGCTTTTGGTTGTTTAATCTGGATTGTTTACAGCACGATTGGCACTGGTGAATCCGCCTGCTAGACGATTTACAGCTTTGCTTATACCGGCCGGAGTGGCCATTACCCAGCCTTCTTGACCGGGATGTTGTAGATCCAACTGACGCAGTATGTCCATTTTGATATCATGTAGCAAGGCCCAGGCTTCAAATGCCGCGGCCATGCCTTCGAGATTGCTACGTGGACTTTGCAGGTATTCCACGATGTTGGCAAACTTTCTTGGTGTTTGTGTGCTTTGCAACCAAGGGCCAAAGCCGGCAATCAAGTTGTCAAAATCAGTGCCCACTCTACTGTTGATATAATCGATGCAGAGCTTGGGCAGATCAGTAATTTGCAAGGCTCTGAGTTCGGCCGGATTAAACAGGCCATCTATGGCCGTGCCCGATGATTTGTATAGGTCTCTCAGGGCCTGGACCAGGTTCTTGTTGGGACGTACATTTTCTTTGGCGTACACAGGTTCCAGCAGGAGCAGGCCCGGTACTGGTTTAAATGCCACGTTGCCGATGGGCTCTTTTGGCGCACCCGGTTCATCATAGCGTGTGTGCATGGCTATGCCAACTTCGCTGTTGGCTATGCGTTGTCCAACATCGCTGGCTATGGGAATACGGTAGGTGATGGTGTTGGGGGTAAACACAAAATTGCCGGCATGTTCGGGTGGTCTATCGGTATACAGCAGATCACCTTGCACATAACCGCGGAAGTTTTTGGGCAGGGCCGCATTCAACATGGGCCATAGTTTTTCATAGATAGGACCAAGATATTCCACACGACCGGCCGGTTTTCCTTTGGCAGCCGCATCCTGATCACGTTGTGCCAGTAGATTGATTGCCTGTCTTGGACTGGTAAACAGGCCGTTGTAGCCTTTGGCAGTAAAACCCGACACATCAGTTAAAATAAAAGTGCCGGATTCGTCGCGTCCAAATATCAAGGCTGGTTTACCGTCCCACTTGACTGTGGCTGTGGCTCCGGTATTAGCAGCTGTGTGTTTGACGATGTCCATGGCTCGTTTGATGCCGGCACTGCCGTTACGGAACACAAGATCTTCCAAGTGTTCGATGCCTTTGGCACGGCCGCCTTGCACTTCGCTTTCGATCAATTTCTGCATGCCTTGATTCACGATGCGATCACGTAGACGTGCCAGGAAGTTGACTTCGTTGTATTCGATATAAGGGTTGGCATTGGCCGTTTCCATAAACGGAATACCTTCGCGTTTCATGTGTTCGCGGAAGTCGGCCAATTTGGCATCGCGTTTGGGATCTCGTTCCAGGGCTTTCAATATAGTTTCTACATTACGTAGATCACTACGGGTAGCACGAGGATTTAACAACAGCTTGGCTGTTTTGTCTGGATCGTCGGTGATCAGTTGGTTAGTAGCACGATCGGCAATGCCATCGTTTTGATTCAGTTTATAGCCCATGCTTTTGGCTATACTATTCATCATGACGTTGCGTTCACGACCTTTGTATTGGCTACCTGATCCGCCGCTGAGCACAAATCGGCCCCATGGTGGTTTTGGTAGGAATGTAAAATCTGTTTGCACATAGCCCCGATCCGGGCGTCCTGTGATTGGAGTTTTAAAATGCACAATACTGCCAGTTTTTTTAACATACTCTTGAGGGTTCAGATTGTGACTGACACACCATTGGGTCAATCGCTGTTGCAAGGCGTCTTTGGTTGTGTCACTTGAATCAAGATCTAGATCGCCCGATGTGGGTTTTTTGCCAGTGGTGCCCAACCATTTTTCTGGATATCCTTCGGGGTGTTGCGAATCGGCTGTGTCGGGATCTAGGTTGCCGTGTAGATCAAGCCCAGTCAGTTCTTCCAACCAATTAACAGTGGGATCAACATCGGCTTGATTGATACGTTGTGTAAGAGCACGACCGTCAGCATCTTTGAATACGTTGCCACCTTCTAGTAGATTCATGGTGTGATCGTTATGCCTAGTTTTTGTAGCATGCCATCCACAGCTGGATTGCGTGTTGATCGTAATCGACGTACACCTGCACGCCCTAGCTCTTGTTTTAGTTTCAATTCGCTAGCAGCATCCAACGGAAGTGCAGAACCGGTGTTGTCGACAACTGATTTGGTGCCGTATCCGGTACCTAGACTGGATTGCTGTCTGGCCACATGATTGCCGGCCACGGCCAACGAGAAAAAATCATGTACCAATTTTTGCTGTGCTGGAAGATTGTTTTGATTGGCAACTATTTCGTCCATGATTTTTTCAAGACGAGTAGCCAGTTCTGGAACTGCCTGTTCGATACTGTCCAAGCTGATGGTTTTTAATTCTTGGTTGACCCATTGGCGGAATTGATCACGATAGCTCGGAGCACCAGGAGTAACTGTGGTTGTGGTGTTTTGTTTTCTTTTTTTATTAGGCAGGCTGGACACTGTTTTTGTGGCAACCGGTGGAGTAAGTCCCTGTTTGGACATGGCGGCCAATACTTGGGCATCTCGCGGATTGTCAGGATCCAACGGTGTTTTACTGCCAGGAAGATAGACCGGTTCATCTTCGGTAACCGGTGTTGTGGGCGTTTTCATCTTTTGAGCCTGTGCTGGCCATTTGGCCACTATACTGTTGACCCATTGTTGGGCCGCTGGATTTTGCTGGAATTTTGCCAAAGCCTGCTCTAAACCGGGGCCTTCACCAGTGAAACCTTGCTTGCTTAGTTTTGCAGCAGCACGGGCCGCTTGTGCGTTGGTGGCTGTTGGTTGGACCTGACTCAGTGCCCGTGATGAAATTAGACTTTTGGGATTGTTCCAAATCGCACGGGCTGTGTCAAACACTTCATCCAACTGCGGCTTACCGGGTTGTGTCAGCTCATGAATTTGCATCTGTACGTCTCACTGTTCGGGTAAATTTGGCCGGGTCTCTCAATTTGATAGCATTGATCAATTTACGCTGTAGGTTTTCGGCCTGGTCGGGTGTGTAACTCGAATCTATCTGTTCCAGCAGGCGTATGGCACTGGCAATGACATTTGCGGCACGATTTTCAATCACGTGACGTTGATCACGCTCGGCATATAGCGTTTCTAGTTCTTCAAGAATACTGCGAGTTTTCTTTTGCATATGGCCAGGACCTTTTTATTATTTAGCGGATTTTTAAACTAATCAGTTCTAAATCAACCAGTTTTGATCTTGCCTAATAGCTGTTTGAGTTTGGCACTTTGCACATCGGCAGTGATTGGCGCAACTTCGCCAGTGTCTTGATCCACAGTTTCAGGGGCCGTGACACGGCTTTGTGCTTTGATACTTTCATAAATATTGGGTTTTTTGAATCCGTTGCTAGCTGATTCGTCTTCGCCCGGATCGGTAATACGCATAGTTTCGATATTGTAGTCTAGATCAATCTTCATGCCTACACCGGTACTAGATCTTGACTTCATACATTGTATCTGATACTTGCCACGTTCTTTCATGGCTCGGCTGGTAAAGATACCAAACACATTGTCCGCAGTATTGATCTTGCTTATACCACCTGATATATGACTGTGATCAAATTCCACTTCTTCCACAGCCGATCTATTCAACTGTGACGCTGTCACAAACAACACGTTTAGTTCTTTGGCCAAGTTACGCAGTTCCTCACTTACATACTTGTCTTTGACAAACAGATCGTTTGGGCTGACCTTGGCTGATACCGGCATCAACAAGTCTAAGTAGTCGCACATGACAAAGTCCACTCGAATGCCGGTTTGTACCTGCACTTCTTTGATATAACTGCGAATGTCGTTGATATTGCTTTGCGCCGGAAGTGCTTTGATTCTATACTGACCCGATTTCTTTGAAACCAACTTGACCTTGAGTTCGGTTTGGTCGATGTCCTTGCGAATTTCTTTGGTGCTCATTCCGGCCAACATGGCATCGGTTCTTAGAGCACACAGTTCTTCGCTAAGTTCCAGACTGATATACACGCCGCTAAGGCCCATCTGCAACCACGACAAGGCTATGTTCATCATGACCAAACTTTTACCCGATCCAGATCCACCGGCAAAAATGTTCAGTTCTCCTCTGCTGAATCCACCATACAGGATCTTGTCCATCTGTGGCCATCCGGTACTGACTTGTCCACCACTGTTAAAGTATTTGTCAATCCTGGCCCTAGGGTCGGCCCAGTAGTCTGTGCCCATGTCTTTGGTCAAGCTGATCTGTACTGCATCCTTGATCAGTTTCTCTACCGGATCATATTCGCCTTTTTCCAACAGGTCAGCACTTTTCAGGATCGCACGTTCCAGTTCTTGGCGTCGAGTAAATGCTTCAAACTCTTCCATAAACCAGTCAAAGTGTCCTTCGGTGAGATCTGGAATATGCTCCAGTCGCACGCCGGTAGTGGCCGAGATTTGATCTGCGGTAGGCAGTGTCTTGTATTGATTGCTGTGTTGAGCAATAAATTCAGCTGCTGGTCTCAGACTTCTATCAAAGTTTTCTGGATTGTAAATGTTCTGCACACGCACATAACTTTCTGCGTCTTGCAACATCATTTCTAAGAATAATCGTTGGACATCAAGTCCGTAGTCTTTTAACAAGTTGTTTTTTCCTTAGTTCAATTTTGATTCGGCTGGTTTCACGAGCCTGCATAATAGTTAGCAAAGTGGCCAATCGTCCCATGCAAATTACTGCATCATTCACATCTTTTACACCTGTAGGCCAATCAGGCATGCTCACACTCCATCCCAGTTCCAGTGCCCGATCTACCAGACGCATGCCGGCTTCGTCTTGGTCAGGTACTACAACGACTTCGCGTCCTAGATTGCGTATCAGTCTGACCTGTGCATCATTGATGTCGGCATGTAGCACAGCCAGGCCGCCGATGCTGAGTGCGTCAAACACTCCTTCAACCACGATGGCCGACTGCCAAGTATCCTGTTGTAAATCTGTGCCAAACACATAACCCGGAGGTGTATGATTGATATACTTGGGAGTGCGATCGTCTAGATATCGTGTGGCATATCCTACCACACGAGACTCGTGTGTGAACGGCACAACCACTCCTAACCGAGCCGTCCATTTGGCATCACTAGGTGTGCCTTGGAGTCCGTACGGATAGTCCAAGGGCAGGCATCTCTGTTTCAAATATGCCCATACCGTAGGAGTGTTTTCATCTGCTATGACAAAATCATCCGGCAGATCCGTTTCTTCAAAGGCAATATTGGCCAACGCATCGGCCACACGTTGACGATCATCTAGTAGTCCTTCGATACTGCGGTGCCGGAGACTTTCGAGGTTTAGGTGTTCTATCTGTTCAACAGGGACCCCCAGCCATTCTAGAAATCGACGAGCTTTAAATCCCACATTGCGCCCCAGGATAAAGCTGGCAGTGAACCCACAGTTGAAACACGAATAACTCCAGCCTTTGTCAATGATTTTAAGGCCACCGCGGCCTCTCTTATCTTGTTTGTCGCCACGATGTATACAACAAACGGCATTTCCGGATAACCAGCCAGAAGAGGTTTGTTTAATCTTCCGACCTTGCCTCCAGTATGTTTCGACTGTCTGGTTTATCAATTCTTGTTACTTTCCAATTATTAGTATTTTTTCTAATCACACTGCTATCTTGTTTATTATAGCATTTTCTATAGGCACTGAACAAGCCCCAATATGAGATTTTTAGCTCAGACTGAAATTTTTCAGCAAACTCTTTCAATCCAATATTTGTTTCCCAAACTTTACCATCAGGTGATTCAATTCTATAAGATCCTTTATGTGCATCGCTTTTACGTTTTTTGGTTTTTTCAGAGTCGGGATTATCTTTAAATCTTTTCAACTGCCCTTTGCTACAATTCAATGCTCTTTTTTGTTTCCACTCACTCGATGCATTAGCCCAAAATAATCTAGCCGATTCTGAATCATGTCCGTCTCCGCCACTAGTGACATTGTATCCATTATGGAATGTTTTATAATGTTGTATCCAGTACTTTTCTCTTGCATTTAGGTCTTGAGTTGTCCAGCTATTGTTTTGCTCAATAATTTCAAATTTCATATTATCCCAACCGTATTTTCTAATTGCAATCAGAATAGGTCTTTTAATGTCAGGATAATATTTGGCAGATGATTGATACATCACTGCTTTTTGTTCTAATGATAAGGTGCACTTACCAACGTATTGCTTTCCGGATGGCGAGGTAATAAGATAGATATATTTCATACACCTATTTATACTAATCCACAATTAAAACAAGTTGATTATCTATAAAAAAGATCCACCACATAGCCGGTACTGATCACCACCATGGCACCTTGATTGTCAGGCGGAACCGGATAATATGGAGTGTTGATTCCGGCATTGGGTACCAACCAATAGCCCGATCCACCATCGGTCACTGTGATCGATGCTATGGCACCGGTATCGTCTATGGTGGCTTCGGCTCGTGCACCAGCTCCTTCTCCCAGGATGTTGATTTTGGGCGGAGCCAAATAGCCACGGCCGGCATTTTGTATGTTGATACTGGTGACCACACCGTTTTCGCATATGGCATAGGCTGTAGCCGGTATGCCCTGTCCGTTCGGTACTGCAAATATGCTGTTGTTGAAACACAATCTTACCAGCGGGTACCAACCAATTATGTTGAGATAGATGGTTCCGGTATAATTGAGATAGGTAACACTTTCGGCCCCGGTCGGATTGTCAATGCTAACACCCAAGGGTACATTGCGAGGAACAGCTTCGTAGTCTTCGGCGGCCTGTGCTTTTATGGTGCCAGTGTAGCCGTCCAAGGTCATTTGTACCGTGGTCACTGCCTGGGCAGGCTTGACAAAACTGCTGTAGAATTCGGTTATGGCAAAACTGTTCCAGTAATTGGCTCCGTTGGGATTGCCGTTCCAGTACCAGTCGTTGTAGCCGTAATCATTTAGACCAGTGCCATCTGCTGAACCTTGAGCTGAAATTTTGGTAGTGGGTATAGTAAGCGGACGACTGGGCACATACTGCGGCAACACACTGTCGACCACGTTAAGTGGTGCACGACTGCCGGATTGTGCATCAACAAACACCGGTTCGTTTAGATTGCCGCTGGCTCGGGTTATCGAATAGTAGGCCGGTTGAGCCAGGATTTCTAGCAATTGGCTGGCCATGAGTGTGACCTTGGCTCGCCCAGCTGCGGCATTGAGCGTGACCATGGGTTGTTCTAACAGCACCGTGATTCCTTCTGTGTCAATCACACGGAATATGAAATTGCTACCGGTTATATTGACCGGTTTTTCGTTTTGATTGACAAATTCAAACAACAACACGTTGTCAATGCCTTTGTTTATGGTTAGAACTTTTGCGTACACTGGATTATACCTGTAGGTGAATGATGTACCGTCTGCTGTATCTATGGATACAACCTGAGTTATTTGCTGGTATAGATATAGTTGTGTTGAGTACATACATATTATTTATGGGTTGCGAAGCCTGTATTCATTTTGGCCAGATTCATTTTTGGTAAATATCTCGTGATCAATTTATTATACGATATTTATGGGTAACGATATTTTTACAAAACT
>Ga0214164_1001976_pt1 | contig 11085 bp, 27 predicted proteins | sample TroBogepilimnion_13_FD_153003 | JGI IMG/M metagenome (GOLD analysis project Ga0214164, IMG submission 153003) | Freshwater microbial communities from Trout Bog Lake, WI - Practice 03JUN2009 epilimnion v4 | ecosystem: Environmental > Aquatic > Freshwater > Lake > Epilimnion/Euphotic zone ...
GCAAGTAAACCAACAGTAAGTACACCCAATTCAGGCACAGGTGGAAATAATAAACCCGTAACAGTAAATCAAAAATAATGAAACGAATAATTATCGCAATCTTTTTAGTGACAAAAACAAGTGAAAATAAAAATACCGTTAAAAAACGGTGCAAAATACCGTTAAAACATTGTAACTTTATAATGTAAAAATTTGTTAATTTTGTCAGAAAGTAAAAAACATAGCATGGAACAAGATTTAAGTTACATAATCGAGAGATTAGAATCTATTGACAGTAAATTCGATGAAAAACTTGATAAGATTTTAATCCAAACAACGAAAACAAATGGTCGTGTAACATCTCTCGAAGAAAGATACTTAAAGACTGAATCTCATGTAGAAATATTAAAAGAAAACAAAGATTTAAACAAGGGGCGTGATAGGGTTTTATATATAGCACTTACAGCAATAGCTACAACATTATTATTTATCGCAGGTATTTACTTAAAAAAATAAATTCATAACTCAAAAACAAATATATGAAAGTTTTAGTAACAGGTCTTTTAACCGCATTGGCGGCAGTAGTAGTAAGTTATTTTCAAACGAATGGATTTCCAGCTACAACAGTTGCATGGGAATTTTTATCCATTGTAGTAGTTGGTAATTTGCTTGTATATTTAGCTAAGAATGCTATATCTCCAAGTACATCTACTTTCTTAAATGTAAATGTAGGCGATTTAATTAGCGGTGCTGTATTAACACTCGGCTCTGCATTAATATCATTCGGGGCATCTAAGGCAACAGCAACAGTAGTTGATTGGAGTTTGTTATGGCATACTGCATTATCAGTAGGTGGTACTTACTTCTTGACTAAGTTTGGATTTGGGAAGCCAGCAACACCGACAACTTAGTAAATACAAAATTGATTAATAGGGGCTAATTGCCCCTTTAATTTTTTAGTTATGACAACATATTTAATGGATGGATACCAACAAAGTGATGACCCTAATAAGAATTGGAAGAAATTAGCACTATTCATATTTATTGTAATTGCAACTTGCGTATTAGCAAGTTTTTTATTTGGGTGTAACCCATTGAAGAAAATAGAACGTGCAGAACAAACAGTTTTAAATAATCCTTCATCAGAAAAAAAAGTAGGGCTTAAATGGTTAGAAAATAATAAATGCGCTAACGATACGGTACTATTACATGATACTACTATCTTAACAAAAGAAGTACATCATACAAAAGTAGATACAACATATTCACATGATACAACTTTCGTTTTTTATACCGATACCGCATTTTATGAAAAAACAATTTACAAGGATAAAATAGTTGTTGACCATCAAAGAGAAAAACAGTTACAAGATTCAATAAATATTTTACTGCAACAAAAAGCAGCATTAAATCAAAATGTAATTGATGCACATAGCGCAACTGAAACAGAAAAGAAAGATAAAAATAAATGGACATGGTTATTTATTGCTGCATGTGCAGCTTTCTCACTTAGTAACGGTCTTTGGATTTACGGCAAAATAAAAAGTGGTGCAGGGTTATTAAAATTATAAATATGGCAGTAAGAAATTCATATCCCGAAAAGCCTATCATCCCATTCTATGTTAAGAAAGTAGAAATGGGTGCAATAATAGCAGCAATACAAAGCGTTCCGTATAGTGTTGAAGTAAAGCGTTCTGCGTACATCGTGGTAAGGAATGAAACATTAAATGGCAATGATGTTATTTGTGGTACTAACTTATGCGGCGTTCAATCAGATGTTGGAAGATGGGATGCAAAGTATGATTCGTTTATTGTAGCTACATGCCAACACAAAGAAAATAAAACAGGAGCAATGAGAGGGTTTGTTGTATTCGATACACTTGCTCATTGTATCACTTTGCTTTGTGATAAAATTATTCAAAAAGGAATTTTTATTGGAGAGCATGTTGATGGGAAATATTACAAAGGAGATGTTACTACTCCGCAGCAAGAAGCAGATGATTACGAATCGGAGTGGGTTGAGGGAAGTACAGTAAAAGCAGACCCAACAGAAGTAAGAGATTTTGTGAGTATGTATAATCAAGCAGTTAAATTATTTGTATGAAAAAATATTTCATATTATGTGCAATAGTATTTAGTATTTCATCTTTCGGGCAAAAAGTAGATACCGTCATAGATAATGGTATTTATAAATCACACTATTGTTATCAATTAAAAGAACCATTGTATGTTACTTATTGGCTTTATAAGGGTGGAGGTAATTATTCACGCAAAGGAATAGTATTTACTACCGATGGGTTACAAATATCCGCTAAAGCAACGGACTACGCAAAGAGTGGGTATGAAGAAGGGCATTTATGCAATGCAGAGGACTTCGCTAATGATAGTATCAGTCTTAGAAAGACATTTCACTATTACAACTGTTTGCCTCAAACATTGAAGTTAAATAGGGGTATCTGGAAGCATTATGAAACAGAAATAAGAAAAGAAAGCCAAACTGATTCCTTGTTTATCATTTGCGGGGGAGAATTTCAAAAATGCAAGTTCATTGGTAATGGCGTAGCAGTTCCAAACTCATGTTGGAAAATGGTTTTTAAGGGTATTGAAGTTGTAGAAATACTTTGGTTTCCAAATGACAATTCCGATACGGTTGAAAATATAGACCTATCAGAATTGGAAAATAGATTAGGTTATACAATAAAATTCTAAACCAAAATAAATGTAATGCCTACAAAAACCGAAATAGACGAAATTATAACGGAACAATGGCTACAAAAGACAAATCAGGAAATAGGGTTAGTCTGTGGGTTATCAAGTGATGCAGTTAGGAAAAGAGGATTAAGATTGAATTTGCCTAAAAAGGGCAGTCAATATTGGCACAATAAAAATGCAGAATTAAAAGCAAAAGATGAAAATGCCAAAATAGAAGAAGCTCCTCAAGTTGATAAAGAATTAATATTAGGTGATTTAAAAAAGAGAAAGGAAACAGCCAAGTATAAAGAACTTGAAGCAAAGTATGATTATCTATTAAAGGAATGGGAACTAAGTGAAAAAAGATTTGATACACTTCTGAATATAAAGGAACAAGTAGAAATAGGCGAAATACTACCAATAGCATCAAATGATAAGCATGAAGCAGTACCAATAATATCTTTATCTGATTGGCATTTTGAAGAAAGAGTAGATAGTAATACCGTAAATGGTATGAATAAATATAATTTAGAAGTAGCTGCAATAAGATGGAATAAATGTATTCAAAACAGTTTAAAATTAGTACATAAGGAAAGACAATCTTCTGAAATAAATCAACTTTGTTTATGGTTGGGGGGGGATTTTATAACAGGGTACATACACGAAGAATTAGAAGAAAATAATTACCTATCACCTACGCAAGCAACAAGATTTGCAAAAGAAAAAATAGTAGTAGCAATTAAGTTTTATTTAGAAAATGGAAAGTTTGAAAAGATAACAATACCATGCAGCTTTGGTAATCATGGTCGTACAACTAAAAAACCAAGAGCATCAACGGGGTATAAAAATAGTTATGAGTGGATGATGTACCATGATATTAAAGACATTTTCAAAGACGATAAAAGAGTTGAATTTATAATACCTAATGGTATATTTTGCTATGTAAATATATTAGGCAGAACGTGTAGGTTTTTTCATGGTGATTCAATTAAGTACGGTGGCGGGATTGGTGGCTTAACTATCCCATTAATTAAAGCTATACATAAATACGATGAACAAACAGATGCTTACTTTAATTTTATGGGTCATTATCATCAGTTGTGGCAAGCGTCAAGGAATTGTATCGTAAATGGTTCAGGTATTGGTTTTGCCCCGTATGCACAACGTATAGGGGCATCGCCAGAAGAGCCAATGCAATCATTTGTAATGATGGATAAGAAATACGGAATTACAATTAAAACACCAATATATTGTAAGTGAGCAAACTAACAGAAGATATAAACAACTTAAAGCCTAACTTAGTATTTCATAAGGTAGAATTAAAATCAATGAAAGATATAGCAAAGATGATAGGCATTGATATGGATAAAATGAAATGCAGTAAAAATGGATTGAAAATAAAAGGAAGTTCATGCAGCCTAAATAACAAATGTATATACCCTAAATGTTTAAAATAATTATATGGCTTATAAAATAGACCACTCATTAAAAATTACAGATATTGATTCAGTATTTCAGTTACATAACTATGATATTGATTTAAAGAGTAATCATATTTATTTAATGGGAGTGGATAGAGGGTATGCGGTAATGGAAGGGGATGGTGAAACGGGGATTGAATTTGTAATAGCTAATAGGTTTATAAGAAATATTAATATGTGTATGCGGGTTAATGTAGGTAAGCCTATAATCATTCACATGAAAAGTTGCGGGGGATGGTGGGAAGAAGGTATGGCAATTTATGATGCAATTAAATCTTGCCCGTCAAAGGTTACAATACTAAATTACACTCATGCACGTTCAATGACTTCTATCATATTTCAGGCAGCAGATAAAAGGGTAATGATGCCACATAGTTACTTTATGATACATGACGGTGAATATGGTGTACAGGGAACGTATAAGCAAGCTAAATCAGCTATGGAATTTGATAAAAGAACAGAAACTACAATGTTGGGTATATATGCCGAACAAATGGCTTTAAATGGCGAATTTAAGGGTCAACCAATAACTAAGATAAGGAAATGGCTTCGTGAACAAATGGATAAGAAAGAAGATGTTTATATGACCCCACAAAGAGCAATAGAATTAGGGTTAGCAGATGAAGTTTTTGATTATAATTGGCAGAAACTAAGTGAGTATTAGTATTTAAAATCTGATAGCCCAGCCAAATAAATAGCTTCAACAATAATAACATAAGCTGCGATTAAACATAATGCAATATAAATACTGCATAGCATATACAGTAACCATTTACTTATTTTCATTTTCGGTAATTTCTTCTTTTCTAATAGGGTTTACAACTGCATAATCGAAAATAGCCCATATAGCTACTATTGTTAAAAATGTTTCCATGATTATTGATTTTAAGTTTTAAAATAGGTTGCGGGATAACTACAAACCCGCAACCATTAACTAACAACACTATGAAAACCGAGTTAAAAGTATATTAGTTTTCCTTCATTATTTATTGCAGATTCACCTTCCATTATTCCATTGTCCAGTTCATAGTTCTCATGGAATAGATCAAATGATTCGTCATAGCGTTTATTCAGCGTTCCTGCTCCATTTAAGAACATCAAACCAATAATAAGTAATACTGCCCATGTAGCCATAATAGCCCAAAATAAAGAAGGGGAAGTCCATATAAACACAATACCAATACCCAAACAAGAAAAGAATATTACTACTTCTGAATACTGTTGTGATTTTTGTTTATTTGTCATGAGTTTTAGTTTTTAGCGTAAATATTAATTTCTATTTTACAATCTTCAATAATATCCCCTACATAATTACTTACAAAGTCAGAGAACTTTTGCCATTGACCGCAAACCTTATGAAAATAGTGGACTCTGTATTGAATAGGATTGCGCTGCTTTTGTATTTCTATTTTCAATGTATCACTTTCAAATTTAGATACTTCACCTAATGTAAGGGATTGTAAGAATGTCTTTGTATCAGTTTTAGTTCCCATGACTTTAATTATTTACTGGGTGAAGTTCAATAATTGTTAGTGTAGTTTCATCTGAATAGTTTTTTATTACTATTTCATCATAGTCATTAAATTGCAGATACTTTTCATCATTTCCGCTTTCTGCTATAACTTGAAGTTTACCGTACAATCTATTTATGTCGGTTACTTCATTTACATTTTCTTTTGCTGCAAAGTGCATACACTTTTCTTGAAATCCTGAAAGTTTTGGCGAAGTTGTTTCAATGATTAACATAGTTGTTTAGTTTTTAAATTTGATGAGATTTTATTTTGGATTTAGTGGCTGCATTATTTCTAAGCATGAAAGTATGTAATTTTGGGAAATCTTCTTTAATACTGTTTAACCAAAAATCAGTTCCATCCCAATCATAATAATCCCAAATAGACCTGCCATTTACGGGGTCAAAAGATACTATTAATACAAGTGGTTTATCAGTAGATTCAAATTCATTCTTTTTCATAAAATTGTTTTTATAGTTTTTTAGTTGTTTAAATAGTTTAATATAATAGCAGCATCAATAATAAAAATAAATATCACTACTATTACTGTTATTTTGTTTAAGGTTTTCATTTTTGGTTTTTTAGTTATTCATCAATAAAGGCATTAGTAAAACGTTATCGCTGCCATCTGTGAAAATACTTGCCTTAGTTGGGATTCCTTCGCTGTACATGCTTATTTCAGTTGAATTGAAGGCTTTTAATGCTTCGACCATAAACCTTCCATTGAAGGCAATATCAGTATCTTTAAAATCTTTGCTTATATAAGGCATTGCAAGGCTGCTTTCATAACCAAAGTCCACATCTTGAGCAGATAGTTGAATGTTACCGTTAAGATGAAAATTAACTTGTTCTGTGGACTTATTAGCGGACTTACTAACCGTTGTTACGCTTTCAATCATTTGCTTTCTGTTAAACTGCATTTTAGTCTTATATTCAGGAATTACTACTTTATATTGACAAAATTGCAAATCGGTTGAAAATTCTATTTCGATACCGTTAAATGTAGCTTTGCCACCTTCGTAGCAATTTATTTCAACTGCATTGTTGTAATCTGGTTTTAAGCTGCATAAAGTTTTTATACTTTCGGGAGTAAGCAATAATTGAAACGGGTCGCAAATACTAAAATCAATATATTTATTAAATCCTTCTTTCCAAAATTCACCATTAAAATGATGTGAGTAATATAGTCTATGTGCATCAGTAGCTACTATTTGTAAACCGTTATTGCTAAAATCAAAGCAAATATGTTGCATTGAAGGTCTTAAATAGTCCTTAGAAACAAACTTCGCTGCTTTCTTAATTGCATCTAATATTTCAGGATAAGTTACTATTTGCATAAAAGGCTTTAATTCGCATTTTAACGGCTCAAATTTCGCTTCAATATCTAATAAAGTACATAATTCAAGATAAAAATTATTTTGAACAGGAACGGCAAAAGAATAGGAACTATAAGCAGTTTCAACTTTGAATATATCCGCTTTCATTTCAGTTCCGTAATTCATAGTATCTTCAACCCATTCGCCAAATTTATATTTGATCTCGGTATGTTTGCCGAAATACAAAACAACTTCGCTGCTAACAATTTCTGCTTTGATAATATCTTTTTTAATTTCTTTTAATAAATCATAAACTTTTGAAAGTTTACTTGCATGTACTGTATTGTACTTGCTTTTTGGCATATTTACAGCCTTTAATATTTCATTTGCTTTCATTTTATTGTAGTTTTTTTTGTTAGTTAATTAAGCGTATAACTGTTGCAATTTTTGGCGTTTCATTTTTTCTAAAATACCAAGTCCACCAGTCCCCCTTTCGTGTACTTGTATTGAACATCTAAATTTGCCCGTCATTCTTTTGCCCGTTTCCTTATCTGTAATTTCGCTGCAAGCTACATTTAAACGGGTTGCATCATTATTTTCAAACTTTAATAAATCTCCAAGTCTACTTATAACACTTTCTATAAATTCAAGTGAGCCGCAAATTCTTATCCCGTCCTCATCTATTGTGCTGCCTTTATGTCCGTAACTAATATACTCAGGTCTTAAAGGTTTATTTTCATCAATGTTGTGCCAAACGGTTAAAAAGTCATTTTTAACAATGCCACCGGACGGACTTAATTTGCATTCATTTAATTTTTTCATTTTGTAGTTTTTTTTTGTTAGTTTAAAAGTAAATCAATAACACTATATAAGGGTGTCAAAGGTTTGTTAATTAATTTCAAGACATATAACTAAATGCTTTGCCTGTTCTCTGCTTTCCTGTTCTGTTAATCCATAGGCTATAAATGCAAATCTCTTTTCGCTGTCATTTTTAATTATGTGAGTGTAATACAGTTCAAGGTCTGCATCGTGGAAGGTTTCGGGGCTAATTATGTATTTACTTTTCATTTTGTTATGGTTTAATCTGGAAACTCATTTTGAATTTCTGTTAATAACTCATTTCTAATTTCATCTACTTTCGGACTTGATACTTTCATATCCTGTAAGAAAAAATAAAAATCGTTTACTTCTTCTTTTGTCATTTGTGCTAATAAATAATATATGTTTATCATCTTGCTAAATTTATAAATGATTTAATACTGTTTAAACTATCTTGTAAAGCATATACTTTTCGAATGGCTGCGTATCTGTTGCGTGCCTTGCCCTTTACTATCTTACGGGTTATCGCTGAAATTTGAGCCTCTAAATCGCTTTTGTTTGTTGTTTGTGTTTGCATTGTTAGTTTTTTTTAGTTAAACCATTTCTTTATAATGATTTTATCATCCCTTTTATCATTTTTAAAGCCCAAAACTTTCTCCCATTTTAGACTTTTTAAATTTAATTCTGATTTTTGTCTACATCTTTGACAAATTGCCTTGTCAGGTATTGAATGGGTTGGAAAATTATACTTCCATTTATGCCCTAATATTTTACATAAGATATTCATGTGTTATTTTATTTTTTCTATTGCCTCTTTTGCAATTTTATAAATATTCTGCTCGGTTATAGTAATCCCGGATTGTTCGCATTGCAAACCATCTAATAACTCAATAATATTTTCCAATGATTCAGTAAGTTTATTAAAGTTATTTACTGCCAGTGCAATGTATTGTGCGTTTACTTTTGCAGTATTTATACTAACTTCATTACCTTCCTCAAGTGTAAGGGATGCTATTTTGCCGCCATTTATATTTAATCGTACTTCTTTAACATCATCGGGGAAAAATAAATTGGTAGTTAATCCTAACATCATTTCCCCCTGTGTTCTTTTTTCATTTAATACCTTATATAAAGGTTTTGGACTTTCTGATTCCCATTTGAATTTTTTCATTATTTTTAAATTTATTTTTGTAATTTTGTTTTGAATGTGTACGTTTTCGGACAATTACAGCCGTTATACGTTTGAAGTACGGAATACTTGCCTTATCGAGATTGTATTGGTAACAAGTATTTAGCAACGATCACACAAATATTCTTATTCACCGCTATCCCTGAAACAGCTTTTCAAATAGCGGGGTTTCGTTTTTATAAATAATAACGATGATTTCCGCCATAAATACGATAAAATGTTTTTTTGCCACCATAAAAAACCGCTTTCTGCATCCGTACAGCATCCCATTTTTTTTGTTCTCGTAATGATTCTGCGAATGTTTGGGCTTCTGATTTACTTTCAAATGATTGCAAAAAACACATATCTGCAAATGTCATTTTTCTGCGAAGATTAGTTTTCATAACTTAATTTTTAAATTTGAAACATTTATTTTGATCTACTGTGCGGAAAGGTTTAGTATTTACTTCTTTATAAAATTGTTTTGGGTTATTTGCTAAACAATAACCTTCTGGCTTGCATCCGCTTTGAGTCAATAAAGCAAGCGCAAAAAATGTACAAAGTAAAGCTGTTACTATTGCCTGACTACTTTCTATTTGCTTTTTCATTGTTAGTTTGTTTTAGTTTTTAATAAATGATAGGCTTTTTTAAGTCTGTCGTAATGGTTCAACTTAATCATAATAGCATTTGCTATTTTTTGAGCGTCTTTTGATCTTACCCTAATATCTACATTTTCCATATCGTTTACCCATATACCAAGTTCACAATATCCAGTATTTAAAAAAGTAGTTTTAACGGGCTTATCACTTATTTGTAGTTTCATAACTTTTATATTTTATTAGTTAGTTAAATGATTAATATTTTTTTCTATCCTGCTAACCCCATAAGAACGAATAATAAAATAACAGCTATTGTTATCGCTGCACTTTGGGACGGGGTTAGATCGCTTTTGTAGCTTGTTTCTGTTTTCATGTTTTTATTTTTTAGTTTATTTATTAGTTAGTAATTAAAGTAGATTAAAATAGAAATTAAACATCTTAGCATCAATAAAATCATTGTTGCTATTTAACCAAGATATAAAGACCTTTCTATCAAATTTTCGCATTTTAAAAAATAGCTCTTTGCATTGGTTAAAATTTCCATTAATCCAGCTACTTTCTAAATATTCAAAATACTCAATTTCGCTGTTAAAATCTAAATCTTTTGCAAGTGTGATTAATTTTTTCATAATATAGTTTTTTTTATTAGTTAATAGGGATTAAAGGTTTAAATGGCAGTTTTTAAGTAGATACTGCCAAACTGAATAACTTTAATTCATACGGTATATGTAGAAATAACCCCCGTTTATACTTTGCTCATGTTCATTACCGTCATAACTTGACATAAAATGACCTCTGCCATCTGCGCTTATTGCATCTTCTATAAATTCGTCTAAATCTTCAATTAATGCCTCAATGGTTTCGTTTGCGCTTTCGCATTTATCCTGTTGGTAGGTTTCAATCATTTCTTTTGCTTCATAAGGTAGCTTTGAGTGATCTATTATAAAACCTGAATTAAAAGCCCATAAACTATCCTTAATGTAATTAGCTGCCATTTCATCTGCTTCTTCGTCTGTTAATACAATATAACCATCTCTTTCTTCATCTTCAACGATTTCTTCAACTTCGGTTAAATTATTTGAACAGAAGATAATAAAATTTGCGTCAATTTCTGCTTCCTCTGTTCCTTCAATATCTTTCAAAAAATCAGCCCTTGCTTCTTCTTCGTTACCTTGAAATATTCTTACTGTATCTTCTTCGTCAATCATAAAATAATCAGTACCATTAAATTCCATTAATGCCATAGCTTTTAACTGTCCTTCTGTAAGGTTGTCAATGTTTGCTGTTGTTGTGTTTGTAGTTTTCATTTTTGTAGTTTTTAATGTTAAGAAAATATTTAGAACTGCATAATAGATAACGATCTATTGCAACCCGCTTTAGGTTTATGCAGTTAGTTAGATTTAGTTAAGGGTAATTTTATCAGTAAAGTAGAAAAATATGTAAGCGTGTAAATTACGTACATATTGAATACACTTGCAATAATCTGTATCTTTTGGGCTTTCCCAATAATCTAAAAAAGCA
>Ga0214164_1001981_pt1 | contig 11063 bp, 7 predicted proteins | sample TroBogepilimnion_13_FD_153003 | JGI IMG/M metagenome (GOLD analysis project Ga0214164, IMG submission 153003) | Freshwater microbial communities from Trout Bog Lake, WI - Practice 03JUN2009 epilimnion v4 | ecosystem: Environmental > Aquatic > Freshwater > Lake > Epilimnion/Euphotic zone ...
CTACTTTACGCTTTTTGAAAAAAGGCAATGGATTCGTTTTGAAAGCCTCCCTATTCTCAGCTTTAGTTAGTTCCTGAAAATCAGGTTCAGTGTAAGCATATATCAACTTTTCAGGATTGAAGAAAGGTTTTGTACCTTGAGCATCAACCTTTATAAAATAACCTGCACTTGACAGCTGATCTTTGAATTTAGCGTCATCAAGTTTAACTGTCTTCAATTGCTTCCAATGCACAATTGTATCATAATAAGGAGCACCAAGCATTACAGCTACTGTGGAATCCCTTACCCAATAAACAAATTCTCTGTACTTATTATTAGTAAGCTCAGTAGCATCCATCCAAAAACCAGGGATAGAAACTTCTCTGTTTCTAGATGTGAAAGTGTAATTGATGTCTTCATCGCTAGGCCCCATGTGAAAATTCCCTGGGGGAACATAGACCATACCCAACGGCATAGACATACTAGGCTTTGAATTTGGAGAAATCCCGTGAACCTGACCATCGTCAATGACACCACTTTTGGATTTGCCTTTTTTGCAACTACCTAACCCTACGACGAGAAGAGCAGCGAAAACGTAAAACACAAAATTTTTAATCATAAAATGAAATTACTATTTGGCAAATATATATTCTAGTTCGAAAAAAACATCCTATTTAATAAAAATTTATTATTAAATTAAAAAAACTGCTGATTTAACCTATTGTTTAACTAAATCCAAATCAAACCTAAAATACTTGTTATAGTTTGATATAACGATAAAATAGATTTTAAATAACCAAATGCAGTGAATCCGACAAATATTTAACTCAACTATTCGGATAAATTATCCTGCATATTGGTTTGACCGCAAGTAAAGGATAATTATTCATTTCTACAATAGTTAAGAACAATATTTCAAGAAGAATTTGCTTTTTTTAACATTTAAGTCATAACTTTTCACAAATCTCTTTTCGAAACCCTCATATATCGGTAACTATTATTTTCGAAACCTACTAACACGGTGTTATAAAGACATTTTCGAATTACTAAATCGACAAGCATTAGTGAACTGATAATGAATGTTTTTATTGATTATAAAGCAAATCTATTCGACTACTCTTTCTATCCATCCCGCACTATCCTGCTTCATTTATCGAAATTAACAATTGAATTTACCCACAGATTTCCATTGCTTAACCCACAAGACTGTTTTTATCCCACACACGCTGCACAAAAAAACAAAACAATTGGATTTATATACATTGAACGCCCAATTTCAGGATTTCAATTAAGTAATAACGCTTCTTTACAACTTGCTTTAACGCTAGTACCAACATATGGGTATTAGTAACATAATAAAAAGAAAATTTTTACAATATACACAATTGTCAAAAAAAGCAATAGTGTCAGTCCAGTCCCTTTAAAGGATTTGCCAAATGCAAAGAAGCCATCTTGACAAGTCAAGATGGCTTCTTTTATTCAGAACCGAATGAAATACTATTTCTTTTCGCCTTCTTCCAATTTAGCACGGATATCAGCCAAAGCACTCAATTCACCCAAAGTAGTTTTTTCTACCTTAGCCTGAATAACTTTCACTTCTTTCGCCGTCTTCTCAGATTCAGCTCTTGCTTCTTTCTTAGCAGACTCTTTTACTTCAATTTGCGCTTGTTCCCAAACACGACTATGACTCAAAAGAATACGTTTGTCGTTTCTGTCAAACTCTATTACCACAAACTCTAATGTTTCCTCAGCAACAACTGCTTTGCCATCTTCCTTATTAAGATGACGTGCTGGAGCAAATCCCTCCAAACCATAAGCTAACTGAACTAAAGCACCCTTATCGTCCCTACGTGTAACAGTACCTTCATGTTTTGTACCTACTCCAAAAGTATCTTCCAATGTGCTCCAAGGATCTTCTTCTAGTTGTTTATGACCCAATTGAAGCTTGCGGTTGTCTTTATCGATACCCATAATCATGATATCGATGTGCTGACCAACTTTCACATAATCGCTTGGGTGATTCAAACGCTTTAACCAGCTTAAATCACTAATATGAATCATTCCACCAATTCCTGGCTCTAACTCAACAAATACACCATAAGGAGTAATGTTTTTGACCAATCCTTGGTGCTTGCTATCTACGGCATATTTGTTTTCAATGGTATCCCAAGGATCCGTTGTCATTTGTTTGATAGACAAACTCATTTTACGAGTATCCTTGTCTAGAGTAACAACCTTAGAATCGTGTTCATCACCTAGTTTAAAGAATTCCTTAGCGTTTACAGGTGTATTAGCCCAAGTAATTTCACTTACGTGTACCAAACCTTCAACACCAGGTTGAACTTCTAGGAATGCACCATAATCTTCGATGTTCACTACTTTACCACGAACAACGGAACCTTCTGCAAGATCCGCTGGCAATACATCCCAAGGATGTGGCGTTAATTGTTTTAAACCTAAGCTGATACGTTTCTTATCATCATCAAAGTCTAATACAACCACATTTACCTTCTGATCTATTTTCAACAAATCGCTTGGGTGAGAAATTCTACCCCAAGAAATATCTGTAATATAAAGTAGACCATCCAATCCGCCAAGATCCATAAAGGCACCAAAGTCTGTAAGGTTTTTAACAACACCTTCCAATACCTGACCCTTTTCTAGTTTGCTCATGATGTTCACACGTTGAGCTTCCATATCGCTTTCGATAAGAGCCTTGTGAGATACAACAGCATTCTTGATAGTTTCATTGATTTTAACAACCTTAAATTCCATTGTTTTGCCTACAAACTGATCGTAATCTGCTACAGGCTTCACATCTATCTGAGAACCTGGTAAGAATGTTTCCATTCCATAGATTTCCACAATCAAGCCACCCTTTGTTTTGCTGGTAACATAACCAGACACAACTTCTCCGGTTTTGTTAAGCTCAACAATACGTTGCCATGCACGGTAGTTCTTAGCGCTTTTACGGCTAAGGGTAAGGTTACCATTCTTATCTTCTTTTTCAACCACCATTACTTCAACCAAGTCACCTACTTTAAGACCTTGATTGTCGCGGAATTCGTTCAAAGAAATCAGACCATCACTTTTAAAGCCGATGTTTACTACAACGTCTGTTTTAGTCAATCCAACAACCAAACCATCCATGATCTGACCGTCTTCAATTTGTACGAATGTATCTTCATACACTTTGTCGTACTTTACTTTTTCTTCTTTTGCATACAAACTCACATTACGTTTGTCTACGCTCCAGTCAAAATCGTCGTGTGCAGTTGCAATTACTTCTTCAACTGGCTGATAAGCAACTACGGGTTCAACTGATGCTGGTTCAGTAACAAATTCTGGTGCTGCTACTTCTTCAACCACTTTTACTACAGGTTCGTCTGCAATAACGGGTGTTTCTGGAGCAACTTCAGCAATTGGTGCTTCCTCTACAGCAGCAACGGCTACTGGAGTTTCTTCTTCAGCAACTACTGCTACTTCTTCAGCGGCAACAATTACTGGTGTTTCTTCTGCTGCAACTTCTGTTGCGGTTTCTTCCACAGGTGCGTTTGTTGTTGCAGTGGTAGCTTCAACCTCTGGGGTTGCTGCGCTATCCTGGGCATCTGCATTTAGTTGTTTAACAAATAAATTCATCTTAAATAATCCGAAGCTTTTTTAATTCGGGCTGCAAAAGTAAGGAACACTATTGAAATATTAGACAATAATGTAAAAGATGGCTTTGTGGTTTTGCCTATAAAGGAATATACTAAGCTGATTGAAGAATTGGCAGACTTGGCAGATGTAAGGGAGTTTGACAAAGCAATGGATAGGGAACAAGAATTTATTCCACTAGAACAAGCTATCAAAGAAATTGAAAAAGAAAGAAAAAACTAAATGTATAATGTAGTGGTGGAGAGGCACGCACAAAAGCAACTTGCCAAAAACATTATTTCCTTTATTCAAATAAACTATCGCTATATTTACCAAGTCGAAAACATTATTCAATTCACCGGTTCATAAAGGTCACCCAATTACTTTCTCTCAGCTTGTCTCATCGCTTCCTACCACACTAGTCGGGGATTCTTAGCGGACTCAGTAGACAAAAAATTTCCTCTTTTACGTTCAAAAAAGCTCTTTTAATGGTTCAAAATGGTTGGTGGGATTGTAATTTCTCAATTGAGAAAAGCAAATTCTCACTTCAGAAAAGCAAATTCTCACTTCAGAAAAGCGAATTCTCACTTCAGAAAACCAGTTTCTGACTTCGGAAAAGCAAATTCTCACTTCAGAAAAGCAAATTCTCACTTCAGAAAAGCATTTTCCGAAGTCAGAAGAGCAATTTCTCACTTAACTAAAAGAACACTTTAGGGTTTATTCTAAAAATTTATTTAAACACATTTAAAATTATTAAAAATGAAAAAGACCTACTATTTACCCGATTTAGATGCAGAAAGACTTACTTGGCTCATCAATTTCAACAACAAACTCATTGGAACAACTGGTTATGGCGCAACACTAGGGCTAACATCTGCACAACTACTCTACATCTTAAATGGATTGAAGATGTACACCTACATTTTTGCAATGATGACTGCGGCAGAAAGTTTTTTTCACACTTGTGTTTCTTTCAAGGATGGATTGAACGCAACTGTTATTGGTACGGTGCCACAAGCAATCCCCGTTTTTAATGTCCCTGCTGGCGCGCCAACTACCACGGTGCCTTTTGGATTTTTTGCTTGGATAATGGCATTGGTTGCTTCTATTAAAACAAATGCTGCCTACACCAATGAAATGGGTATTGATTTGAAAATAGTTGGTAGCGACATTGTGATAGATTGGTCAACGGTGCAGCCAACAAAAGTGAAAGTGGCATCGAACGCTGGCGCCATACACGGCAGTTTTTTGAAGGGACAAGCTACTGGCGGAAGGATAGAAAGCAAACGTGGAACAGAAACTGCTTTTACTACCGTAACCGAAGTTACTGGCTCTAAATTTATTGACCCTCGCCCCAATTTGGTGGTTGGCGTACCCGAAACAAGGCAATATCGCATTTGGTATCTAAAAAATAATGTGGTGGTGGGTTTGGTAAGTGCCATTGTAACGATAACCGTTAATGAATAGGAAAGGAGTTATGAGTTATGAGTAAATAAAGATGGTATGTTTCCCTCAACTCCTCGCTCATAATTCATAACTCATAACTAAGAAGAAGCCCCTTAAAGCGAAAGTTCTAAGGGGCTTTTTTTATGGATAAGATAAAATAGAAAAATATGAAAAATAAAAAGGGTACACCGATGGCGCCAATTGTTTTTAAATTGAACAATACATCTCTCAATTTTGATGGCAATAGTTTAATTTTTGCTTCCATCATTCAAACTCTGAATCTAGACGAAACTGCCATAACCAATTTTTTTGATTACTTAAACTACTTTAGTCTAGAGAATTTCGAAGCCTTGATTCGTGTCTTCCCGAATAAAAAAATGATATGAACCTTAGCACCCTCCCAAATCACTATTCACTGTTTACTGAATCTCTCCTCCATTCAACCATTCATCCTTCCGTTCATAAAATTTATAACACAAAAAGTTAATCATTGCACCCGAATACCTATTTTAGCCAATTGTACACGATACATTTTACACTTTAAACTAAAAATGCTAAAAATGAACTTAAAAAAAGGAATCTATTTATCCGTGCTGCTGCCACTACTTGCCGTTAGTCAGCCACGATTGCCTAAAGGGTATTTCTGGGAGAAATTGCCCAATGGTCTGGAAGTAGTGGTGATAGAAAACAACAAAGTACCACTTGCTACCATCGAAATTGCTGTTAAAAATGGTGCCTACACCGAAGGACCAGAATACAGTGGCTTGTCGCACATGTTCGAACACATGTTTTTTAAAGCCAATCAGTTATATCCCAGTCAGGAGAAGTTTTTGAAACGTACCCAAGAACTTGGTGCCATCTGGAACGGTACCACAGCAGAAGAAAGGGTGAATTACTTTTTTACTTTCGATAAAGACAGTCTGAAAGCCGGATTGCAGTTCATGAATGCTGCTATCCGCTTCCCACTCTTTAGGGTTGAGGATATGAAGAAGGAAAGACTGGTTGTAGATGGTGAATTTCAACGCAATGAAAGCGACCCGGGCTTTCAGATATGGTATGAATGTAATAAAAGACTGTGGGGCGATTTGTTTACACGCAAAAACCCTATTGGCGACCATAACATCATCAATACGGCCACGCCCGAGAAGATGACCATCATCAAAAACAAATATTATGTACCCAACAACTCATTGGTGGTTGTTGGTGGCGACGTAGATCATACAACTGCCTTTGCATTGGTAGAAAGTATTTTTGGAAACTGGGAATCGAGCGGCGTAGATCCACAAACAAAATATCCTATCCCCGAGTTTGCGCCACTTACCAAGACAGATTATTTTATAAAAGAATCTTCCATTGCACAAACACCTTACATTAATTACTATTGGCAAGGTCCCGATACCAGAAACGACTCTGTTTCTACCGTTGCAGCCGATGTTTTTGGTACCATCTTAGGATTAAATTCTTCCAAATGGCAACAAGCACTCATCAACTCGGGATTGGCGTCTTATGCAAGTGTCAGCTATCAAACATCCAAATATGTGGGCCCGATAAGCATTTTTGTTGTGCCTAATCCCAATAAGCTAAAGGAATGTACCGATGAAATAAAGAAGCAGGTAGCAATGTGGCAAAATGACGATTATTTTACGGATGAACAACTGGAAGATGCCAAACAAACACTGCGTAGAAACAATTTGAGGGGCTTGGAGAAGCCTTCTGAGTTACCTCACAATCTTACCTATTGGTGGTGCAGTGCTTCGTATGAATTTAATACCGACTACATCAAAAATTGTAAGGCAATCACAAGGGAAGATATCAAAAGATATGTTGGCAAATATGTTATCGACAAACCTTATGTGGCAGGGATGATTATTAGTCCGGAAGCAAACAAAGCACTGAAAGCAGATGCATTCTTTAAGCCATAATGATTAATTAAAGGCACACAAATATTTTCATTCAAATCAATTAAATAAAACCTATTTATGAAACATAAAATATATAATACGCTACTATTAATAAGCGGGTTATTAATTATTGGCTTATCGTCTTTTGCGCAGGGTAAAAAAGCGTATGAATTAACGATAAATGGCGTAAAAGTAATTGTACAGCCAACGAGTAATGAAATACTGGAAATACAAACAATCATTAAAGGGGGCGTGCAGAATTATCCTGCCAAACTAGCAGGTATAGAAAGCCTTGCCTTTAGTGCCTTAACGGAATGTGGAACGGAAAAAGATGATAAAAATGCGTTCAAGAATAAATTGGATAAAGCAAGTGCCAATGTTGGAGGAAACGCTGGAATGGACTATGCAACCTTTACCATGAACTGCATTGCCAGCGATTTTGAAAGCGTCTGGCCTTTGTACACAGACGCATTGACCGTTCCTGCCTTTGATAAAACAGAGTTTGACAGGATTAAACAAGATGCCATCAATAACCTGAAGCAACAAAACTCCGATCCTGATGCAGCCATCAGCAAACTGGCAAAAGAAACGGCTTTTAAAGGGAAGGATTATGCAAAAAGTCCACAAGGAACAGAAGAAATAGTGTCTGCCTTAACTGCAGAACAAACTAAAGCGTATTATAAATCGATTCTTACCCGTTCCCGTATACTGATTGTGGTAGTTGGTAATCTGGAGAAGGATTTGATTGTAAAGAACGTAACGGAATTACTAAATAAAATTCCACAAGGGGCGCCATTTATACTTAAACGTCAATCATATCATCCTGTGGCAAATTCTTTTAAAAGCGAGAAGAAAGAACTGGCTACCAACTACATTATAGGTGTTACAAGTGCGCCATTGCCTGGTACACCAGATTATAATGCGTATGCTTTGGCGATGCGAATTTTTTATGATAGAAACTTCTTGGAAGTACGTACAAACAATGGACTTTCCTATGCGCCCGCTGCCTACCTGGATGGCGGACTCTCCTCTACTAGTAACTTATATGTTACCACCAAAGAGCCCGACAAATACATTAATGTGGTTAATAAACTGATTAATAAAACAAAAAATGAAGGGTTTACGGAAGAGGAAGTGAAGAATATGAAGACCACTTATGTAACTAGTTTCTTTTACAAGCAAGAAACCAATAGTGCACAGGCATCTTCGCTTGCAGCCAATGAAGTATTACACAACAATTGGAAGCGTTCGCTAACCATCAGCGACGATATGAAAAAACTAAAGACAATTGAAGTAAACAAGGCATTCAGCAAGTATTTTGGCAACATTACCTGGGTTTATCAGGGAGATAGCACCAAAGTGACGCCTGCATTGTTTAAAAAAGATTATACACCGGTAGGTAAGTTGCCACCAGCCACTTTAAGTCCGGTAAAAAAAGATTAACACGATAGATACTTCATTAAAAAGGCGAATCATTTAAGTATGATTCGCCTTTTTAATACCACAAAATTTCTTTTACCACTCATTACAAAGCATTATTGTTTCTTTGCGAAGCATAAATCATTTATTTTAAATAATCATAAAACACTAACGATGAGTTTCACCCCCATTAAAGCAGCTTTGTGTTCCTTCGGCATGTCGGGCAAAGTATTTCACGGTCCATTTTTATCAGTCAACAATCAATTTATCCTTCATGGTAGCTGGGAACGTAGCACAAAGACCATACAACAATATTATCCCGATGCCATTTCTTATGATAGCTATGAGGCTTTGCTGGCTGATGACGATGTAGAATTGGTGATAGTGAATACGCCAAATATTACCCATTACGACTTTGCTAAACGTGCTTTGCGTGCTGGTAAACACGTAATAATAGAGAAACCATTTACGGTCACCGAGCAAGAAGGCAAAGAGTTGATTGCAATTGCACAACAAGAAGGAAGAAAGCTTTCCGGTTTTCAGAACAGACGCTACGACAGTGATTTCTTGACTGTAAAAGATGTTATAAACAAGAAATTATTGGGAAATATAGTAGAAGCTGAGCTGCACTATGACCGTTATATGGAGGGATTGAGCTATAAAGTTCACAAAGAAACGCCTGTAAAAGGAACGGGGATGTTGTACGACCTGGGTTCGCACATGATAGACCAAGCATTGCAATTATTTGGAAAGCCCACTAGCCTGTTTGCAGATATCAGGATAGTGAGAGAGATAAGTAAGGTTGATGATTACTTTGAAGTATTGCTTTATTATAGAAACTTACGGGTTCGTATTGTTGCAACTACACTAGCAAGAGAACCTAGAGGATATATAATTAATGGAACTAAGGGTTCTTTTATAAAACCTAAAACAAACATACAAGAAGAGGCGCTGGCAGGGGGAAAACTACCCATCGGCGAAGATTGGGGGAAGGAAGATGAGGCTTTCTGGGGCTTGTTACATACAGAAAAGGATGGTAGTATCATCCGAGAGCTAGTGCCTACTATCAAAGGAAATTATATGGCCTATTTTGATGGTATCTACAAAGCAATACGCGAAGGCGCTGATGTTCCGGTACTGCCAGAAAGTTCTGTAGAAGTAGTTCGCATAATAGAAGCCGCATTTGAAAGTAGCAATACAGGCAAAGTAATTCAGCTAGCTTAGTAAGTACAAATTTTTTGTAGTCACGATTTATTATATCCGCATGAGCTTAAAATAAAACGTTTGCGTAAATAAAGAACGAAAATCATTTAGTAGTAAAAAATAATGTCCTACAATTGCACTCAATTTTTTTCGATACAACTTGATTGAACGATTTATGCCGTATCAGTCGATGATACTTACTCTTTTAACTAATTAAAATTTATAAAATGAACTTATCAAAACAGAATCTTGCAAACGTAAAAGCAGCAAGTGCTCAATTACCTCCCGAAAAAGTATTCGCTCTTCCTGAAAAGATTTTACAGTTTGGTACGGGTGTGTTGCTTCGCGGATTAATTGATGATTTTATTGACAAAGCAAACCGAAAGGGTATTTTCAATGGCCGTATTGTAGTTGTAAAGAGCACAGCAACCGGTGGTGCAGATGCCTTTGCTACACAAGATGGATTATACACGCAATTGATAAAAGGAATTGATAACGGTACTAAAGTGGATGAAGTTATTATCAACTCCTCTATCAGCCGTGTGTTGGCAGCAAGTGACGAGTGGGCTGAAATCTTGAAAGTTGCTGCGAGTAAGGAATTGAAGGTTATTATATCCAATACAACCGAAGTAGGAATTACTTTGGTTGATGATGATAAAGTAACTGCTACCCCACCAAAGTCTTTCCCTGGAAAGCTATTAGCAGTGTTGTTAAAGAGATATGAAACATTTGGTGGTAGTGCTGATAGTGGTTTTGTGATTGTGCCTACCGAATTGGTTGTGGACAATGGTACAAAATTAAAAGGCATCGTAAAACAATTGGCTATCAACAACAACCTGAGTGAAGCATTTATCAATTGGATCGATTCAGCAAATGACTTCTGCAATTCTTTGGTAGATAGAATTGTACCTGGAAAGCCTGCTGCAAGCGAACTAAAAGCAGCAGAGGAAACGTTGGGCTATACTGATGATTTGTTGATAATGAGCGAATGCTATCGTTTATGGGCTATAGAAACATCTAGTGCCAAATCTAAAGAAACATTATCTTTCAGTAAAGCAGATGAAGAAGGGGTTGTGATTGTTGACGACATCAATAAGTTCCGTGAATTGAAACTTCGATTGCTAAATGGCACCCATACTTTCTCTTGCGGATTGGCAATTGTAGGTGGCTTTGCAACTGTAAAAGAAGCAATGGCCAATAACACTTTCTCAACGTTCATCACCAATGTTTCCAACAATGAGATGGCACCTGCAATTCTCAATAAAGATATTAATTTGGCTGATGCGCAAGCTTTTGCAGGCAAGGTATTGGATAGATTCCGCAATCCTTTTATAGAGCACCTATGGATAAATATTTCGTTACAATATACTTCTAAGATGAAGTTGCGCAATATACCAATCCTTCAAAAATACTTTGCCGCCAACCAAACACCACCATCCTATATGGCTCTTGGTTTTGCTGCCTACATCTTATTTATGA
>Ga0214164_1001982_pt1 | contig 11063 bp, 13 predicted proteins | sample TroBogepilimnion_13_FD_153003 | JGI IMG/M metagenome (GOLD analysis project Ga0214164, IMG submission 153003) | Freshwater microbial communities from Trout Bog Lake, WI - Practice 03JUN2009 epilimnion v4 | ecosystem: Environmental > Aquatic > Freshwater > Lake > Epilimnion/Euphotic zone ...
CCGTCAACTCCGGAGCGCGGGTGGGAGGTCGTTCAGTGTTCCTCTGTGGTGCATGAGCACCGCCCCGCAACCTAGGGCTGCGGGGCGGTGCCTGGAGCGTCGTGGTGTCACCGGACTCAGTGAGCGGGGATGCTCGCCGTTCCCAGTCCTGCGTACTGGTAGTACTTGACCCAGTTGATCTTCATGTTGGCCGAGGAGCCGTTCGGAGCCTTCGGCGAGGACACGCCACCAACGGCGTCGTTCAAGATGATGAAGAACGGAGCGTTGAACGGCCAGTTACCACCAATTGAGGTGATTGCGGTTCCCGGACCGAAGGTCAAGCTCGCAGTCTTGGTGGTCTGGGTCACCTGCTTGGTGGTTGGGTTGTAGGTGTCCATGGCCCAGACGTTCCCATCGAGGGTGAACGCGATGAAGTTCGGCTTCCACAAGATGCCGTAGGTGTGCCATCCCGCGGTCATCGCCGCGCCGGTGATGGGCGCCACCTGGGTGAGGCCGCTTCCCTCGCCCCAGTCGGTCGAGGTGCCGTTGATGTTCGAGTGAATGGTGGCTTGGTCGGTGGTGTTGCCTTGGAGTCCTTCAGCGATGTCGAGCTCCCCACAGTACGGCCATCCGGTGTTGGTCTTGTTGGACGCGTACTCCTGTCCCATCATCCAGAATGCGGGCCAGTTGAAGGAACCAGCTGGCATCCAAATGCGAGCTTCGAGTTGGCCGTACTGGAAGTTCAACTTGTTCTCGGTCCAGATGCGAGCACTCGTCCAGGTCTGTCCCATTGGTTGCGAGGTTGCCGTGCACCCAGGCGAGGTGGTGGCGATGCACTTGGCGGTGATGACGAGGTTTCCAGCGCCGTCTTGGCTCAAGTTATCCGGACTCGTGGTGTTGTTCTCGATCTCACCGGTTCCGTAGGTGCCGTAGCCGGTGACTGGGGTCCAGTACTGGCTCGGGACGGGACTGCCAGCGGCACCGGAGAAGGTCTCGGACCAGATGAGCGCTCCACCGGGTGTGGTGTCGAAGTTGCCGGTCGGCAGTGATGGAGGAATGGGCTGGGCCACGCCGGCGTTCCAGACCAACTTGCTCTTGACGCGAATGCAGGTGTAGGTGATGTGGTTCACCGTGACCTTGGCGTTGAGCCCATAGATCGCACAGGACTTCCCGGCGAGCGGATTTGCCGCGCCAGCAACGGTTGATCCCGCGGTGCTGAGAACGACGCTTCCGAGGAGGAGCGCGCCGACGAGGAGGACATTCGCTTTCATTTTCATGGTCCTGTCTTACCATATGGAACCGCTTTCATGTCGTCGCCCAGGTGGCAAATCCTGAAGAATCGCCAAGAGCGCCGGGGTAGCAATTCAGCCCTTCCGCCCGGATCACGGGCAACTGAACCCGACGGTACCCCGATTGGTCTCTGCCCCGTGTGGCGCTGGGTCTCGTCACGCGCTCGCCGTCCACGAACGTCTCCGCACCAACTCGTGGCGGTCGCGTTTAGAGATTCACGATCCGCCGGCGGCAGCGATGAGTGCCCGCAGACGTGCAATGCGGGGATGCATCGTTGGCCCTCGGAGGCCAACGAGTTCCTCTTCGATCACGATCAGGTCGAGGGAGGTCTTCGCCGCCAACATTGCCTCAAGGTCGACCCAGTCGTTGCCGCGATTGAACGCCATCTTGATAATGGCGAGATCATTGGGACTGAGGATCCTGATCTGGCGATCCTGATCGCCGACCTCGATGGCAGCCGCAAGTGCTCGATCGAGCAGTCGTTCGTGGTTCGGGTCGAACCTGAAGAACAGGGCAACGAGGTCTCGACCTCGGGTGCAGCGAATTCCAGCGGCGGGGAGCAAAGTCGTGGGATCTCCCTCAACGGAGAACCCAGTCGCTGCGAGGGCGTCGAGCACAACACCTGCCTGATCAAACCTCGTGGCTACGTTGACGTCGACGTCGTTGGTGCCTCGGGGGTCGGCGTAGTAGGCGAGGGCATTTGCGCCTCCGAAGGCGTGGGCGACTCCGAGCGCGTCATCAACGTCAACGAGACAGTCGACGATCACGTCGAGCCCTTCGTGAACGTCACTCCCGTCAGCACCCGCGCAATCACGGCGATCCGCTCTTCCATGGGCGTCTCCACGGTGAGCCCGGAATACGGGGGTCTCGGATCATCCGGGTCCCGGTCGGGCCACTCCTCACATGGGGTCCAACCACCCTTTGCGAGCGGCACTTCGACCGTGGAAGGTGCTCCATCAATGGTGATCCGATACCCGCAGCCGTTGATCAACGTGTTGACCATGTCGAACGATGGCATCTGCCGATCGTTCTCATAGGCAGAGAGGTTGGCCGGAGCGATACCGACAATTGCAGCGAGCTGCTGCTGGGTCAGGTTCTGCGACCTGCGCAGTGAACGGAGGAATGTGCCGTACATGGAGGGATTCTCACATAGTGGATTCAATAACCTAAAGCGCAGTGACTGCGTTACCGCTGGTGAATCCCGAGGGTCAGCGCCGAGGCGAGGGCGCCAACTCGAGCCTCGTTGACCCGCCACCACATCCATCGTCCCCGTCGCTCACCGATGATCAATCCCGCACTCGCGAGCTTCGACGTGTGGTGCGAGATCGTCGGCTGGCTCCTGCCGAGTGGCCCTTCGAGGTTGCAAGAGCAGACCTCGCCTTCGGTGGCGATGATCGAGAAGATCCGCAAGCGGATTGGATCGGCGAGCGCGGCGAACGCGTACGCCAGGAAATCGGCCTCATCATGTGAGAGCACGGCATCGCCCATGGGCGCACAGCAGCGTTCCTCGGGAGCATCGGCGTTCTTCATATTGACAACTATCAATATAGCGTGCAGACTTCGTATCGACAACCATCAATGAAAGGTCGCACCATGGCACGAGTCCAGTTAGCGCTCAACGTTGCTGATCTCGAATCGGCGATCGACTTCTACACGCGCCTGCTTGGAACAGGACCTGCCAAGGTGAAGCCCGGTTACGCCAACTTCGCCGTCGTTGATCCACCCCTCAAGTTGGTCCTCATCGAAGGTGGTGGTGCGCCCGGTTCGATCAACCACTTGGGTGTCGAGGTCGCGACCACTGACGAGGTGACGGGGGCGATCACGCGCCTCGACGCCCAAGGTCTCGCCACCGAGATCGAAGCCCAGACCACCTGCTGCTACGCCGTACAAGACAAGGTCTGGGTCACTGGCCCAGATGACGAGCGATGGGAGGTCTACTGCGTGACCGCTGATGCCGACACCTTCTCGGCAACGCCCTCGGTTGACGGATCACCGTGCTGTGGAGAACAGGCGGTGGCGCTGGTGTCGGTCACGACGACGGTGGATCAGGCGCCCCCGTGCTGCTGAGCGCCAACTGGCGAGCACTGCTCGCAGAGACCCTCGGCAGCGCCCTGTTGGCCATGGTGGTCATTGGCTCGGGCATCGCCGCTCAGCAACTCTCGCCCACTGACGTGGGACTTGAGCTGTTGGAGAATGCGCTCGTCACCGGTGCCGGCCTCGTGGCGCTGATCTCGACACTGGGGCCGATTTCCGGGGCCCACTTCAATCCGGTGGTGTCGGTCGTCATGGCCCTTCGCACGAAGTCCTCGATGGCCATGGCCGCTGCAGAAATACCGTTCCAGATCGTGGGCTGCATCCTCGGTGCCATTGCTGCCAACGTGATGTTCGCCCTGCCGACCGTGTCGTTCTCGACCCATCACCGAGCCAGTGGGCCGCACCTGTTCGCCGAGATCATCGCAACCGCCGTGCTCATCGTCGTGATTGGCTCCATGGTCGAGCACCGGCAATTCGCAGCGATCCCCGCGGTTGTTGGTGCCACGATTACCGCCGCCTACTTCTTCACGTCGTCCACGAGCTTCGCCAATCCCGCCATCACCGTTGGGAGGATGTTCTCCAACTCCTTCGCTGGCATTGCCCCGGCGTCTGCGCCGGGGTTCATCATCGCCCAAGTCATCGGTGCTGCAGTCGGACTGGGAATCCTCGCCGCACTCGTCCCCGCAACTCCAATGGAGGGAACCCCATGAGTGTGACCACGCCAACCGTGCTCTTCCTCTGCATCCACAACGCTGGTCGCTCGCAGATGGCTGCAGCGCTCTTGGAGCAGATTGCCGGCGATGCCATCACCGTGCTCTCCGCAGGCTCAGAACCAGCAGATTCGGTCAACCCTTCGGTGGCAGCGCTGCTGTTGGAGGTCGGCATCGATGTGTCGAGTCGTGTGCCGAAACTCTTGACGAACGACATGGCGCTCGAGGCCGATGTCGTGGTCACGATGGGCTGCGGGGACACCTGTCCCTACTACCCCGGCAAGCGCTACCTCGATTGGGAACTCGACGATCCGAAGGGCAAGAGCATCGACGAGGTGCGGCCCATTCGCGAGGACATCGAGCGACGAGTACGAGCGCTCGCAGCGGAGTTGCTCGGGAGCTGACCACTATCGTGATCTGGTGCACCCGCTCGATCACCCGGTCTGGACCTCGCTGACCGGGGGCCACGCCCACCTCGCCCTTCGCCAGGGCAACGCTGCTCGCTACGGATCTGGGATCTCTGGCTTCGCAGCCGTCGAGGACGTCGATCGCCCCGAAAACTTCGCCGATCTGGCCACCATCGTGGCTCCGGGTGCGACCGTGGCGGTGGTGACCCCGGACCGAGACCTGACTGCTACTCCAGGCTTCACGATGCAGTTCCGAGGGGTGGGTCACCAGCTCCTCGCCACCGAGGTGGTGGGCGAACGATCATCACGAGTGCGAGTGCTCACCGTTGCCGACGTCCCGGCCATGGTCGACCTCGTGGGGAGAACCAAACCTGGACCGTTCACCGAACGAACCATTGAGCTTGGACGCTACCTCGGCATCTTCGACGACAACCGGTTGGTGGCGATGGCGGGACAACGCTTCACCACCGGCACAGGCCATGAGATTTCTGCCGTCTGCACCGATCCGGAGTTCCGATCGAAGGGCTTGGCCCGAGAACTCATTCGTCACCTCGTCTCGGTCGATGCCGATGCAGGGCACACGGCGTTCCTCCACGTCGCTGCATCCAATACCCGCGCTCACGCCCTCTACCGGGCCATGGGGTTCACTGAGCGCCGAACGGTCTGTTTCGTCGGCATGGAGCGAACGCCCGACTGATCCCGTTAGGTCGCACTGAGCGGCAACGTGGCAGCCACGCGCGTTCGCCTCAGGTGGTCGTGTGGCCGAACTCTGGTCCAACCATGACGAGGTGAGGAACCACGGCCCCGTCACCGAAGGTGACCTCCACGCTGCCAACGCTGCTGAAGTGGCACGCGGCGTAACAGGCGATTGCTGAGGTGGACTCGGCGTCGACGAGGAGCCAGGTCCGGCGACGGAGCGCTGCAGCAGCAGCAATGGCCCACTCAGTGAGGTCGCGTCCAAGGCCACGACCACGGGCGTCTGGGTGGGTCATGACCCGAGTGAGCACCGCTAGTTCGTCGAGTGATCGACCAGTTGCCCTTCCGACGAGGTCCATGGCGCCACTCCCGCCCATGGTGACCTTGAGGGCCGCGTGGCCGATGATCGTGCCAGCGTCATCGATGACCGCAGCGGCGGGCAGGTCCTCGGGGAAGAAGAAGGCCGTGAGATCAGCAGGTATGGCGTGCGGGTAGCCATCGGCAGCGTGGACCTCCTCGGTCAACGTCGCTAGTGCGGTGAGATCGCCGAGCTGGCGCTGGCGGATCACTCTGGTTCGGGTTCGTCGACCTCAATCGGCGCCCGTTCGTTGTGGCCGGGCTTCAAGGTGGGGAACGCGATGACCTCACGAATGTTGGCGGTGTTGGTGAGCAGCATCACGAGGCGGTCAACACCGAGACCCATGCCGCCCGTTGGTGGGAGGCCATGCTCCATGGCACGCAGGTACTCCTCATCGACCAGCATCGCCTCATCGTTCCCCGATGCGTGGTCGCGTGCCTGCTCTTCGAAGCGCGCCCGTTGTTCGGCCGGGTCTTGGAGCTCGGAGAATCCGTTCACCAACTCGCGGCCACAGACGAAGGCCTCAAAGCGCTCGGTGATGAGGTCGTCGTCGCGGTGGCTCCTGCTGAGGGGAGAGATCTCTTTGGGGTGGTGGAGGACGAAGGTTGGCTGCCAGAGATCGGCCTCGGCGGTTGCTTCGAACAACTCGGTGAGCAGGCGTCCAGTTCCCCAACCGGGCTGCACCGAGACACCGGCTTTCGTACAGGCTGCAGCGAGCGCTTCTCTCGGACTGTGCACGGTGAACTCGAGGCCAGTGGCCTCGGCGATCAGCTCCGACATCGTCGCTCGCCGCCACGGTGCGGCCAAGCTGAGCTCGCGGCCTTGGTAGGAGATCTCCGTGGTGCCGAGGACGTCGGTGGCGATCCCGGCCACGAGGTCTTCCACGAGGGTCATCATCTGCTCGTAGTCGGCGTAGGCCTGGTAGAGCTCGATCGACGTGTACTCCGGGTTGTGCCGGGGGCTCAGACCTTCGTTGCGGAAGTTCCGACCAATCTCGAAGACCTTCTCAAAGCCACCGATGACGAGGCGTTTCAAGTAGAGCTCGGGGGCGATGCGCAGGTAGAACTCGGCGTCCAAGGCGTTGTGGTGCGTGGAGAACGGCTTGGCGATCGCCCCACCGGGGATGGGGTGGAGCATGGGGGTCTCGACCTCGGTGTAGCCGTCGGACCACAGCCGGGTGCGCATTGCCTGCAGGATCTTCGAGCGCAACTGCAAGGTGGTGCGCACTTCGGTGTTGGCCCACAGGTCCACCTCGCGCTGGCGGTAGCGCAGATCGGGATCGGAGAGCCCCTTCCACTTGTCGCCGAACCCACGCTCGGCTGCGGCGAGGAGCACCCAGGAGTCCACCTGCACGCTCAGTTCGCCACGTCGGGTGGTGATGACCTCGCCGGTGGCTCCCACCCAGTCACCGAGACGGCACTTGGTGAGCCCTTCGAAGTCGTCGGTGCGAGCTGCCATCCCGAAGAGTTGGATCTCACCGGTCTCATCGCGCAAGGTGGCGAAGGTCAACTTCCCCTGTGGTCGATTGAGCATGATGCGGCCAGCCACGGTGACCCGCACCCCGGTGGCGGCACCAGGCTCCAGTCCGACGAAGCGGTCGGCAATGGCCTTGGCCGTCGTGTCCTTCTCGAACCGGTAGGGAATGGGCACGTCAGTCACGATCCTCGTTGTACTCGTAGATGCAGCGGAGTCCATGCAGCGTCAGCCAGGGTTCCACGTGGTCAATGGCGGACGAGAAGGGGGCGATCAGGGTGGAGAGCCCACCGGTGGCCACGATCGTCGCGTCGCCGAGTTCTTTCGTGATGCGGGCGCACATCCCGTCGATCATCGCGGCGGAACCGTAGAGGACGCCGGATTGGATGGACTCTGCGGTCGAGCGGCCGATCACGGTCCGAGGCTCGACGAGTTCGACTGAGCGGAGCGCCGCGGCGTGGGTGTAGAGCGCCTCTAAGGAGATGGCGACACCGGGAGCAATGGCGCCGCCCAAGTACTCACCATCAGCCGAGATGGCCTCAATGGTGGTGGCGGTGCCGAGGTCGACGACGACGACGGGTCCGCCGTAGAGGTCGTAGGCACCCACCGCGTCGGTGATTCGGTCTGCACCCACTTCCTTGGGGTTGTCGTAGCGCACCGACATCCCCGTTCGCACCCCAGGCCCGACGACCAAGCAGGGGATGTCGGTGAACCACCGGGCTGCCATGCGGCGAAGCGACGTGGTCACCGAGGGCACCGAGGAGCAGATGGCGATGCCGGTGGCGGTGGCGTCGAGTTCCATGCCCTCTAAGTCGAGGAGCTGGGCTAAGAGGACGGCATGCTCGTCGGGGGTGCGGGTGCCAACGGTGGAGAGGCGCCAGTGGTGCGTGAGGCCACGCTCAGCTTCTTTCGACGAGGCCTGACCGTAGCCAACGGCACCCTCGAGGTCCGGGGCGTCATCGCCGTCTCGGTGGTAGAGGCCGATGACGGTCTCGGTGTTGCCGACGTCGATGGCTACGAGCATGGGTCATTCTCCCTCATGGACGAAGCGCTCGTGGTCATGAGATCGAGCCCGAAGTCGAGGACTCGAGAGGAGTGGGTGAGCGCGCCCACTGAAATCCAGTCGGCACCAGCAGCTGCGAAGAGCGGTGCGGTGGCCAAGGTGACCCCACCGGAAACCTCAATCCGCGTGGCCGCACCACCGGCGCTGCGAATGGCGAGAACTGCTGCAGCGACCTGCTCTGGAGTCATGTTGTCGAGGAGGACGGCTTCGGCCCCGGCGGCAACGGCCTCGAGGGCTTGGCCCACCATGTCGCACTCCACTTCGACCTCGAGGGAGGGGTGGAGTTCCTTGGAGCGGTGCACCGCCTCGGTGACCGACATCGCCCCCAAGTGGTTGTCCTTGATGAGCACGGCATCGGAGAGCCCCATGCGGTGGTTCTTCCCACCACCGGCGACGACGGCTGCCTTCTCCAAGGTGCGGAGCAGCGGTGTGGTCTTTCGGGTGTCGAGCACTGCGGCGTGGGGGTTGGCCTCGTGGACTGCGGCGACGAACTGGGCGGTCAAGCTGGCGATTCCTGAGAGGTGGCCGAGGAAGTTGAGGGCGGTGCGCTCGGCAGTCAGGATGGACCGGAAGGATCCGTGCACCTCGGCCACGAGGTCACCGGGGCCAATAGTGGTCCCATCGGGACAGTGCCAGGCCACCACCAAGGTGGGGTCCACGTGGGCGAAGGCGGTGATGGCGCACCGGCTGCCCGCGACGACACCCGCTTCGCGAGCGGTGATGGCGAGGTGGCCACGAGCGGACTCGGGGACGAGAGCGGCGGTCACGTCACCGCGCTCGTCGACGTCTTCAGCCAAGGCCCTTCGCACTGCGTCAACGGTGGCGGCCTCGATGACGGCGTCGGTGAGCGGACCGATCACGCCGACTCCTCAATGAGGACTTGGCGTCGACGCCAAGCCGGGTCGGGCAGGGTGAACTCGGCACGTGAGTGGTTCCCCCGACTCTCGGTCCGGCGGGCAGCTGCGGCGAGGAGACCTCTGGCCACCGTCAAGAGGTTGCACAGCTCCACTGCGTCGGCGGTGAGCTGTCCATGGGCACGGAGCGAAGCGTCGATTGCTTCGACGGTCTCGAGCGCTCCCTGCACCCCGGCTGCGGAGCGGACGACACCAGCTCCAGCGGTCATGGCTCTCTGCAGGCGAGCGCGCAGCGCAGCCACGTCGAGGTCGCCATCGCCGGCGAGGGCTTCGGGGCGAGTGGAGGCGACGATCGGCACGCGGTCGATTCCGATTTCGGCCGTGGCTGGATCGAGCAAGGCCGTCATTGGCCCCGTGGCTGCTGCGGTGTCGTGGCCGGCCAAGATCGCCTGGGCGACGCGTGCGCCGAACACCATGCCCTCGAGGAGCGAATTCGACGCCAGTCGGTTCGCTCCGTGGACGCCGGAGCACGCCACCTCTCCAGCGGCGGAGAGGCCACGGAGACTGGTGGCGCCATCGAGGTCGGTGATGACACCACCGGCGAGGTGGTGCGCGGCGGGGGCGATGGGAATCCACTCGGTGGCAGGGTCGAGCCCAATGGCATCGAGCGATGCCGCCAGCGTCGGGAAGCGGCGAGAGAACTCCTCGAGTCCGGTGGCGTCGAGCCAGAGGTGCTCGCTGCCCTCTTCAGCCATCTTGGCCGCCATTGCTCGGCTCACGACGTCGCGTGGTGCCAACTCATCGACGAACTGCTCGCCGGACTGGTCACGCAGGATGGCGCCGTGACCCCGCAGCGCCTCGGAGAGCAGCGGTCGGGGCATGGCCGGGTGGTGGAGGGCCGTTGGGTGGAACTGCATGAACTCGAGGTCGGCAACGGCGACGTGGGCTCGCATCGCCATGGCGAGTCCATCACCGGTTGCCTCGGCGGGGTTGGTCGTGACCGCGAAGACCTGACCGGCACCACCGGTGGCGAGCACGGTGTGGTGGGCCCGGAGCGTCACGACCTCACCGTCACGCAGTACCTGGACGCCAACGCAGGTGTCGTCCTCAACGACGAGGTCCAACGCGAAGACGTGTTCGTAGATCGCAGCAGCGGTTGCCCGGGTGGCGGCGACGAGTGCTCGTTCGACTTCGGCGCCGGTCGCAGCACCGCCGGCGTGGACGATGCGCGCCCTTGAGTGCCCACCTTCTCGGGCCAAGGAGAGCGATCCCGAGGTCTCACGGTCGAACTCAGCACCGAGTGCGATGAGTTCACGGACCGACAGTGGTCCTTCGTCAACGAGGACGCGCACGGCATCGGCGTCGCAGAGGCCCGCACCTGCGGCGAGCGTGTCGGCCAAGTGGAGGTCGGTCGAATCCTCGTCGCCTCCGAGCACTGCGGCCACACCACCTTGCGCCCACGCGGTCGCGCTCTGGGAGAGCTCACCCTTGGTCACGATGCACACCGACAGCGACGACGCCAGCCGCACGGCCACCGAGAGCCCGGCCACGCCACTACCGAGGACGATGACGTCGAATGCGCGGTTCGTGGACTCCATAGTTGGTTCGTTCGCTATCTCGCTGGTGGGTGGAGGAGCGCAGCGTTGTCGAGGAGCCGAACTCCACCAACGATGGTAGTGACGATGCACCGGGTCTTCGTCGGGTCGAGGACTCCTGGAGTGCGTTCGAGGCTCGTGGCATCGACGACCACCGCGTACTCAGGAACCACGGCACTGCCGCCGCCGGCGATGACCTCGGCCATGACCTGTTCGAGGGCAGCACCGGTCAGCGTTGGGTCAGCGGCGTAGGCGGAACTCGCAGCGGTGAGCGCTGCGCTCAAGCAGGTGGCCTGGGCTCGAGCAGCGGCATCGAGCCGCACGTTGCGTGACGACATGGCCAGGCCATCGGGCTCTCGCCTCGTTGGGCACCCGACGATCTCGATGCCGAGCCACAGGTCTTGGACGAACTGTCGAATGACGGCGAGTTGCTGGAAGTCCTTCTCGCCGAAGTAGGCCCGATCCGGTCGCAGCGCGCTGAGCAGCTTGGTGACGACCGTGGCTACGCCGTCGAAGTGCCCCGGACGAGCCGCACCTTCGAAGATGGTGCCCAAGGGGCCGGTGGTGACGGTGGTGGCAGGGGTATCAGGCCACGTGGGGTAGA
>Ga0214164_1001984_pt1 | contig 11056 bp, 10 predicted proteins | sample TroBogepilimnion_13_FD_153003 | JGI IMG/M metagenome (GOLD analysis project Ga0214164, IMG submission 153003) | Freshwater microbial communities from Trout Bog Lake, WI - Practice 03JUN2009 epilimnion v4 | ecosystem: Environmental > Aquatic > Freshwater > Lake > Epilimnion/Euphotic zone ...
GCGGCCGGTGCGGCGGCAGATGGAGTGCTAGGCGTTGATGGTGTTAAGCCAGTGTTATTAACAATTGGGCTTGTTGTGTTTGTTGTTGCCGGTGCGGTTGATGAAACCGATGAAGATGTTGGTGAAACACCCGTCATATTTGTAAACGGAACCGGTGTGTTCGTTGTTGGCAATGATGCCGTGCCAGTACCTAGTGACGATAAATTGGTTAAATCGCCCGCTTGTGGCGTATTAACAAAATTAGGGTTTAAAACTGATCCTGGCAACTGTTGTGCATTAGTTAAATCGCCTAAATTAGTTCCACTTGGGGTTGATGGTGTTGTTGGCGCTGTTGGCGTTGATGTATTTAATGCGTCTTGAACTGATTGTGGTAATGAACTTGTAACGGAATCAATAACACCATTCACCATTTGGCCAATTTGCGATGTCGGATTTTGTGCCGCATAAATACCGGCGGCACCCAATGCGTTAACAAGGGCTAACCCATATTGGCCTTTATTAGCGGCGGATGCGGAATTGTAGGCGGCAATATATGGTGCAACCTCTGGGAATGCCACCGAAATGGCGGGGCCTGCCGCGGCCATAAACGCATCTGGGCCACCGGCAAATCCACCGGCACCTTGATTTAGGCCAACGTTTTGCACATTGGCGGCGGTTACCGGTGCAATTGTTCCGCTTTGATCCGTTTGGGCGGTCACTTGAATCATTCCATTTCCGCTAGGAATATTGATTCCGGTGCCATTTGGCCCCACTTGCACTTGATAATTGCCGGCTATGGGTGCGCCTGTGGTTTTATCAATTAAGTTGTATGTGCCCGTATCGGCGTTGTAATTAACCGCCGCATTACCGCTTGTTAATGCTTGTGCAAGAGCCGGATTGGCTTGTTGTGCGGCGTTAATCATATCGCCGGATGCTTGGCCATAAGTTGTGCCTACTGCGCCAGGTGCGCTTGTGCCCACAAATTGCGGTGCGGCAATGTTGGCCAATGATGTGCCGCTAGATGCCGCCGGTGCGGGTGTTGGGGTAGGTGCTGGTGTAGGCGTTGGAGTTGGTGCGGCAACCGATTGCACTTGTGCCGCCGTCACATTCATGCCCGTGGCTTGGTTTACTAAGCTAGCAATTGTGGCCGGATTGGTAATTCCATAATTGGCGGCGGCCGCAACAATCGCTTGTTGGCCAGCGGCCGATCCAATGTTATCCGCCACATATTGCGTCCAGCCCGATGGCAAGCCCGCGGCGGCATCTGAAACGGCGTTAGAAATTGCGGTTGTTGTCATTATTCCCCCATCTATATATTGTAATACGGCACTTTAAAATGTTGCCCATTTACCGTGATATTTATGAAACCAACCGGATGCGCCGGCAATGTGCCCGATCCCGTGGTTGCCGTGGTGCTTGGGGTGAAGTTCAACAAATTCAAAAAGAATTGTTGCCATGCCCTTGTTGGCCGATTTGTTACTTTATCCAAAAACTCACTTTGTGGATAAGGTTGTAACTGTGTGGTATTGGTTGTAATTGTCAATTTTCGCCTCCGCTAGCTTTCAAATTGGCCGAAACAATCACGGCTTTAACCGGATCGGTCACCACCACCTCAAACACCCGATCACGCGCTTGGCCTAATCGCCGCCAAATGGCACGGTTTTTATACTTGCCGGTTTGGCCAATTGTCACCCAATGTTCGTTAGACCAAGTGCTACCGCCGTCATCAGACCAACGCAACATTGCTTGTGGAAAATTGGTTGTGGTGTTTTGCAATTGTGCAAATCCGATCACAACCGTTTGCGTGGCCGGAACAATCAATGTAGCGGTTGGGTAAATTATATAAGGCGTGCCAAGATAGACAAATGGCGCAACGGATAGGCCCGTAAAACCCACGCCCGGTTGGAATTGAATCTGAAATTCCTCGAAATACTGCCTTTGCAAATCCGCCACCAAATGCGGTGCGCGTCTTAGCCGCCTAATGTTATTTCCATCATCGGTATAGTTGGTGCTATCCAACTCATATATCTTTCCGTTGGCGTAATCACCCACGAGCACCATGCCTTGGAATACACACGAACAATTACCGCGGTGCCGTTGGTATTGGTTGGCCGTGGTGCAATAAAGCCATTTATACCAAAGGCCCGTTGTGGCATCGAAAGCCCAAGTGATGTTAATAGTAGGGAACGAAACAACATAAACTTCATGGCCTTCCAATTGGTAAGTCCACGCAATTGCGTCATTAATGTATTGATTGACCAATGTGTTTTCTACGGCATGGGTTGAAATCCGTTGGGGCACATAGCCATTCATTTGCATGATTTGGCCTTGTCCGCGTAGATTTCGGCTTACATAGGCAAAGCTATTGGCAACGCGAGAGACGCTATTTTGTGCCGCAATGCCGTGTTGGGTTGACGTGCCTGGTATGCGCTGAAAAGGAAACGGAAAAAGCCCCGCATCCACCCACACCTCACTCGATGTTTCACCCAATAAATAAACCTCACGATGATCCACAATCAACGCCACCAATTGATCCGGTGCGCCATCTTTAGATGCAAAACTCAATTGTTGCGATATAGGGCTTAGCGCATCCGATGCCCCAAATTGCTGGCTAGATGGGCGTGAATAAACAAAATAATTGTCAATAATGTCAACCGTCGTTGCACCGCTAAACGCCCCATCGGTGCTAGGCAAAACCGTAAAATCTAGCGCATACATCGTTTCCGATGCCACCGTGGTGTTGCTACTTAGCGTGTAAGAATTAAAGCCACCGCTAGGCGTATTGATGGCGATCACCACCGAATTTACGGGCACGCTAGCGCCTTGAATTGTTTGCCCTAAATACAATGTTGATGTGGTTAACAATATTGAATTGGTTGCACCCGATGCGGTTGATCCGGTAAAACTTGCCGTTATCAATGAATTCATTAGCGTGCTTGGCACCGTTTGCGATATATCAACCGTCCACGATAAGCCCGATCCGCCTGTGATGACCGTTTCTTGCGCCACACCAACACCAAACAACACTTGCCCAATCGCGATTGTGCCGCTTTGAATGTTGGAAACCGTTAGTGTTGTGGCCGAAATTGATCCGGTAAAGATGGCCGTTGTTGGCGTTGAAATGCGCCACGAATAGCGATAGGTGCCATCAACAATATAGGCGTATAAACCATCATCCACAAGCCCTACACGGCCGCTAGCGCTGTTTAAAATACCGACAATGGTAGGTGTTAGGTTGCTAGATAAAAGATACACATAGGCACCGCAAACGGCTATGGCTTGTGATCCGCCGCTTAGTGTTCTAAGCCCGCGCACCTCCGCCCCCGCCGGCAAGACCAATTGCGTTGTTAGCCCCGGTGTTGGATATAGCGAAACAACACCCCTGTCCCCCGGTTGTTTGGTTGGATCAACCTCGGGAAAGAAATTAATACACTCCTGCGCATCCTGATAAATAGATGGTGCGGTGTAACTTGCGCCAACAAAGCCAAAGTCCGGCATCTTGCGTCCTTATCTAAAGAAACCGCCCGATAAAATCCAACCCGCATCACGCGCCCTTGATACCAATAGCGCATCTGGATATGTTGAATTTTGCACGGGTTTCATGTTTGTTCTTTTTAGCGTGGATTTGCCTTGTGCCGCAAACGCGTTAACCATTTGAATTTGCGTTGCACTTGCCTTGCCATACGATGGCATTAATCTTTCCGCCAAACACCATTCAAGGGCCATTTCATAGCCTTGGGGCAATATGATCGGATCGTTGATTGTTACATAGCTACTAAATAGCGTGTCGCAAAACAAGTGCATTTCTCCTTGCGCGGGATTTGGCCACACAAAGATGTTCCCCAATGGATCGCTTGGTTGATAATAAACCGCCTTTGGCCACGGGCCGTTTAGCGTTTTAAGACCAATCATGTTGTAGTTTTCTAGATTCAACACGGCCACCGGATAATCCAAACCGCCGTTGATAATTGGCACGCCGTTGGAATTGGTGTTGATCCTAACAAAAGCGGAATTAATGCTTAGTGGGCGTTGATAGTATGCGTTGATTGTTGTGCTTGTAACGTTTTGGCTAATGTTAAGCAAATAGGTGCCTAATTCGTTAACGTTTCCGCCCGCGCCGGTTGCAAATCCATTGATCTTTGTGCCAACGGTGATTCCGGTGCCGCTAAGTGTCATACCCAACGCAATAGCGCCGCTTGTGATGGCGGTAACCGTCAACACGTTATTAACGATTGATCCCGTGAAAACCGCACCAATTTCCCCACCCGGCCCAATGGTGTATTGCGTCTGACCCGGTGTGATCGGATAAACAATTTCGGTCTTGTAGTACACCATCATTTGTTCGTTTGACCATTGATCAATCATCCGATTCATCATCACAAACGCATCTTGCGCCGCCGCGGGATCGGGTGTTTCACCAACCGCCAATGCGCCAATATCTTTCAATGCTGATGAAATAATGTCGATTGGGGCAGTCATGTTTTGTCCTTATGCGGGTATCACAACGTGTTGATCGGGCGCAATATCTTGTTTTTGGCCTTCTTTTTGGATGGCATCAATTAGCGGTGCAACTTCTTGAAATGGCTTAGTGGCCAAATAGGCTAAGATTTGATTAACCAATGTTGTTGATAAAGTGATTGATTCCATTAAGCCGCCCAAGGTAATGCTGTTGATGTGGGTGAAACTGGAGGCGTAATCATGCTGTTAATTTGCCCCTGTACGTTTGCGTAATAGTTTTCTTGGTTGTTGGTTGCAGTATTGATCCAACCCATAACGATTTCTTCAGTAAGATTTGCATACGGAATGAAATCAACTTGGTCTTGCTCTGGTGCAAAGTTTATGTTTCCATCAATCGTTGCCGTATTAGTTCCGTCTGTTCCGCTGACTGTGAATAATACGTTAACCACATACCCTGTTGGGTTTGGTACTGTGTACATCTGATTGATGGTTGTGATGAATGTGGTTGACATTTTTATGCTCCTACTTTAGCTTCTAAAGCGGTTATTTTTGCGTTTAACTCTTTGATTGCATTAATCATGTGCCACATAACATTTGTTGTATCTACTGTTAATACACCCGTAGATTCTTCTTTAATACAATCGGGTAATATTTCTTTCAATTCTTGTGCAATAACACCCAATTGAATACCTTGAATGTTTATTGCAGAATTTTTTGGCAATTCAACTACTTCATTTTCTGTGCAATATTCAAAATTACGAACTTGAATTTGAATTATTTTATCTAAACCAATGCTGTTATCAATAATGTTCTTTTTAAGACGCCTATCAGATGAAATATCCCATGCGGCTGAATTTTTTGCATTGAATGAACTTCCACCCGCTGTTCCATAAGCATAAAAACTACCAGTTCCTTTACCTGAAACATTTGTACCAATAACAATTTCTGAACTAATACCTGATGCACTAGCATCTGCACCAGAACCAATATAAATTCCTTGATTACCAGTTGAATTTGTAGAACCAGCGTTTAATCCTATGCCAATGTTGTTTCCACCAATAGTATTTACTAATGCGTTATAACCTACCGCAGTATTAAAGTATCCATTAGTGCCAGCATTTGTATAAAGTGCTTTGTAACCCACGGCAGTATTTTTACCGCCTCCCGAACTGCCATCTGTTTGAACTGAATATAAGGCTTGATAACCAATTGCAACAATTCCTGATGTGGTTGTGACGCTATACCCCGCTTGATAACCTACTGCGGTGTTGTTAGATGCTGTGGTGTTATTTTGTAAAGCACCTTTACCTAAAGCAGTATTACTTGAACCTGTGGTATTTTGATACAAAGCAACATGACCAACGGCCGAATTATCTGAACCGCCAGTATTAAAATAAAGTGCCGCATTACCAAAAGCATTATTTGTTCCGCTTGTGGCATTTGAATACCCAGCCTGATAGCCTACATAATTATTACTTGCGCCTGTCGTATTACTATATCCAGCTTGATAACCTACAGATGTATTGCTTGTACCTGTGCTATTTGTATAAAGTGCTTGTGTTCCAAATGCAGAATTGTTTGCTCCCGTTGTACTCACACCAGCGTTATATCCAAATGCAGTTAAGTAAGGTGTGCCACCGCCGGTGGTTTGTAAAGCATAAACAGTACCCAACGCCGTAGCTGTAGCTTGCGAACCGCCACCACCACCAGATGAGTTGATAGTAATTGCAGTAGACCCGTTATAGGTTGTTCCACTACTGAAAGTGATATTTGTACCAGCTGTTAAATTAGCTAAATTGCTACCTAATGAAATTCCGGATATGGTTGAATTAGCCAATGCGCTATTTGGGATTGCGGTGAATCCTGTTCCAATTGCGCCACTTGTTAACGTGCCAACACTTGTTAAGCTAGATGTAACGACTGTAGAATTTAGCGTTGTCCCTGTTAGCGTTCCGGCGGCCGCCGTGACTGTGCCCGATCCACCCAAAGAAATTGATGTGCCATTAACTGTTACGCTACTGTTGGCTAATTGCGCGTTGCTAATTGTGCCCGATAAATTGGCGGTTGTATAGCCCGTTGTGTTTACCAAGTTACCGCTAGTTGGTGTGCCCAAAATAGGCGTTACCAATGTTGGCGATGTGGCAAATACGTTTGCGCCCGTGCCCGTTTTATCCGTCAAAGCGGCCGCTAAATTAGCACTTGATGGCGTGGCCAAAAACGTTGCAATACCCGTTGCAAGGCCCGAAACACCCGTGCTAATCGGCAAACCCGTTGCATTCGTTAATGTTGCGCTTGATGGCGTGCCCAAAGCCGGTGTAACCAACGTGGGGCTTGTGGCAAACACCAACGATCCGGTGCCGGTTTCATCGGTGACCGCGGCGGCTAGATTTGCGCTAGATGGTGTGGCCAAGAATGTTGCAACGCCCGTCCCCAACCCCGAAACGCCGGTGCTAATGGGTAGGCCCGTGGTATTCGTTAAAACCCCACTAGCGGGCGTTCCAAGGGCCGGCGCGGTGAATGTTGGGCTTGTCAAAGTCACGCCCGAAAACGTGGTAACCGTTGCCCCCAATGCAACGCTTGTTGATCCAATTGTCACCGTGGAATTGGTTAGTGCCGCATTTCCAATGTTAGTTAGTGTGTTTGTTGATCCGCTAATTGATTTGTTTGTTAGCGTATCCGTTGTTGCCCGCCCAACCAATGTATCCGTGCTTGTGGGCAATGTTAGTGTGCCGGTGTTGGATATCGTGGAAATGATTGGGCTTGTTAGCGTTTTATTCGTTAGTGTTTGCGTGCCGGTTAGCGTGGCCACCACCGATGTGTCGATTGCTATGGTTACCGCGGATGCGCCGGTGTAGGATGATCCGGTTAGGCCGGTTGAAATAGTCAAAGCATTAGGATTGGCGGCCGTCACGGTGCCACTTGCGCCCAAAGCGATGGCGGTGCCGTTAATAGTGGTTGAACTATTCACAAGCATGGTGTTCGTCACCGTGGCGGTATCGCCGGTCGTAACAAATGTGCCGTTAACCGTGGGCACCGCTATTGTGTAGCTAGATGCCGTGTTTGGCCCTGTTACCGATACTTGGCCACCCAAGGCGGCTTGAAAGACTAAAGTGCCCATTATTACCCCTAAAGCGGATGCCCCGTAGGGCACCCATCATTAACTTTGATCGCCAACGGCCGTCACATAAAGCAAACCCGCCGTGCCACTATTACTGATTGCTGTCATGTAAAAGGGCGTTGTGGGTGTTGCCAAGATGAGTGGCGATGTCATGCCCGCGGGCAAAACATAGTCACCCGGTGTCCCATCACTCGGAAACGTTGCGGCAGGGCAAGGTGAATAATTAGCGAATTTAACCGCTATTGGTGCCGCGCCGGTGTTTAGGAATGAGCAGTAGTTGATCTGATCGTTTGTCGTATCGTCCACCAAAGTGCTTGAATGGGCACTATTGGTCACGCTAAAACAATACGTCTGACCCGCATTGCGTTGAACTGTTGAACTAGCCATTTAGACCGCCGTTGTGGGCAATGGGCCTTCAACGCGTGTAATTTGAAACACATAAATACCGGCCGCAGGAACAACCGCACCGGATGTAGTGTTGGCAAATTGCACTGTCAAAACGTTTGGATTCAAAACATCGCATTCGGCAATGATGATTCCAGCGGTTTGTGCGCCTTGTAAACCAACGGCTTGAACAATGTCACTTGTTTGTAGGCCGGCAATGGTAAATGTTTGTGCGGCGCTTGTATAAGATGCCACCGAAACGGGCGTTAGGCTTGGGCCAATGTAGAAAGTTTCGTGGGAATTGCCACGCGTGACGGTTGTTGAGGACATGATGAATTCCTTTCAAGTTAATTGTATATCAAAACGAAAAAAAGCCACCCATTTTGTAGGCGGCTTTTTCCTTATTTACTCACAGATTAAGGTAAAAATGTGAGGTCATAGCCGTAAACAAATACGTCACAAGTCGCGGCAATCGTAGTTCCAACATTAACATAAATGTTTGTTGGGTTAGATATAGCGGTGTTAGGATTTGTTGCGGCGGTGATTGTCACATAAGGGCCACCGGTGTTGCTAGTTAAAGCCGCCGTAGTCAATATGGTCGAACCTGATGCGGCCGCGCCTGTATACGCGCCAACTGTGGCCGTTGCAATTGTGGTTGTTGCACCGCTAGCGTTTAGGCCATTGGTGATAACCACGCTTACGGGCACAAATTTAGATACATCCAAAACTGTCATTGCTGTGTCACCAGCGATGGCCAAGTTTACGGATTGTGCGGATGCAATCAAACGCAATGCTTGGTTTGTTCCAAGCACTTGTGGGTGATTGCTTACTGTGGTTGCTGGTCCTGGATTTGCCATGATTAATTCTCCTAATGTTTAAGATTAAGCCGCAACGCGGCAAGCCAATTCGGGATACAACGGTGCCCACCCATACAATACATCCAAGCGGGTTGGGATTGAATCATTGTTGATGGTGTACTGACGTACCACACGCATTGAAAGTCCAATTTCCTTATCGCTTGCACGGCCCGCAAAATGCACCCCCTCAGGCAATTCGAGATCCGCGACGGCCAAGCAGAAGGCGTTCCTATGGAAGATCATATTTTGGGGTGACACGGTACCGGAATTGTTAAACGGTGTGACGGCCGATGCACCGGGGCTTGTCACGCTAACGTTTTGGAATTGGCCGGCGGTGATGATAGCGGGGCTAACTGTCACGCTAGTGGTGCCGCTTGTGGCAACCGTTGCGGCCGCGGTAACAACAAAGTTTCGCAACTTGTTGGAACCATAGGCTTGGCGGTTTTGTGGGTTGACGGCGTAAACGTTTGCAATCTGAATTACATCACCAACGTTTAGGTTGCCGGCGGCCGTAGTGGCGCTTAGAGCGATCGTTGAGAATTGTGCCCATCCAGATGTCAAAAAGCCGGTTGCGGTGCTTGTGTTGCACGATAGAACGGCCGTGGGGCTATTTCCAAACGTTTGTGAGACCACATTTTGATCAAGTTTCCAATTCATCCCTGCGCTGTCCCTGCCCATCAGGCCCTTGCGGTATTGCTCGCCAATCGCCTCTTGGGGTACAAACAACCCTTTAAGTGAATCAACGATTGTTGCCGATGTGAATGGCTCCACAATACAAGCACGTCGGCCATCGCGTGGTGCGCCCTCGGCATCTAGATATGCGCCCGCGGTTAGATATGTGATCAAACCCGTGGGTGGTGTGCCGGCAACGCCAACAATATTTGCGGTATTGTTTTTAGCCATCACCAAACCATCACGGTCTATACGATTGGCTATGGCGGCGACCGCGGGTTTCAAAACCCGGTCACTAAACATATCAAGGGATAGCGCCAAATCCTGGGTAGTAAATTGGGTGTCGACATGGAACTGATTTGCAAGAGTAACCGGAACACTTGATTCGTTGAAATCTTCAACGTTAAGTGCCGGGCCCATCGTACCAATAAAGCGTCCGGGACGTCTTACATTGACCGTATTTCCTATTTTGGCCCCAACGATTGCAAACTGATCATCATAATTTCGATCGACCTCAGATGTGAACGTGAGTTCATTCTCCAGGACCATCAAAGCCTCATTAGTAATTTTTGAAATAGTCAATAAATTATTGCTCATGACAATTTCCCTTTCTTTGTTAAATTAAAAAACATTATCGAATTTTTCCCGCCCGTCTTGCCTCTTTCCACGCCTGATATGTGCCGTGAAATTCGCCACTAGAATTAATGGGAATATCCGCAACACCACCATTTGGTTTCAATCCGCGCACCGGTGCGGGTGCTTTACTTGTCTTGACCGCAGTATCCTTAGCCGGCTCGGCCTTTTCGTATAGCTTTTCCAATTTTCCCAATTCAAGCAAGGCTTTACGGGTTGGCATGGCCGCTAGCTTTTGTGCAAATTCCAAATCCTCCGCCAAGTGATATAGGATTCGTGGCCCCACATCAGATTCCAAAATGGAATCGCGTATGTCATCGGAAACAACCACATTCGCCGTTGAAACCATTTCATCGTAATCGGGCAAATCGGCTTTGGCTTTTTCTAATTTGGATGACCAAGATTGGATAACCTTTTGTCTTTCCGCATTAGCAATTTTCTCCGCCTCTTGTCTATCCCGTTGCGCTAGTGCCGTTTCGGTTGAATATTGTGCCAACGCCTTTGCATATTCAAACGCATCCGTAAACTGCCCCGGTTGCGGCTCCTGATCAACGCTCGGCCTTTGTGGTGCCGCCTGTTGCTCAAATGACCTTAACCTTTCCTCCAACGCTTGCCTTTGTTGGCGTTCCGCTTCCGCCTCCGCCTTCGCCGCCTCGCGTTGTTTTGTCAATTCGGAAAATCTTTTTTCTAACTTTGGGTTAGCCTTCTTTTCCTCTGCGGGTTTGGCATCCTCTTGCTCCTCCGGTTCATTCTTGGCCGCCTCGGGCGATGGCTCGGGAGTTTCCTCAACCGCCACATCATCCGCGCGATCAGCTAAACCTAAACGATTCGCATAAAATTCCGCCGCATTCTCGCTTGTGAGCACTTGGCCCGCTTCTTTTTCCGACATAGGTTTCCCTAAGAATTAACCCCGTGCAACCCCACGGGTAAGGTTTGTGTAATCTTTACACGAAAT
>Ga0214164_1001985_pt1 | contig 11054 bp, 18 predicted proteins | sample TroBogepilimnion_13_FD_153003 | JGI IMG/M metagenome (GOLD analysis project Ga0214164, IMG submission 153003) | Freshwater microbial communities from Trout Bog Lake, WI - Practice 03JUN2009 epilimnion v4 | ecosystem: Environmental > Aquatic > Freshwater > Lake > Epilimnion/Euphotic zone ...
ATAAGATATTCAAGATAACTATTAATAACTAATTATTTTTTCTCTTCAATATCATTATAACAAAACATATTTTAAAAGTCAAGGAAAATTTTATGGCAAACCGCACTGGACGTGTAAAAAATTATATCAACAACAAAACTTTTTATGAATCAATTATCGAGTACAAGGCTAACTTAAGAGAGGCTGAATTGCAAGATAAAGTTAAGCCTGTCATTCCAAAATACATTGGTGAATGCCTTTTCATGATTTGTTCGAAGTTGATCAAAAAGGGAAATTTCTCTGGATATTCAAAACAGTGGAAAGACGAAATGGTTTCAGATGCCCTTATTGATTGCATCTCTTCGGTTGATAATTTTAAACCAGAACGAACAGACAATCCATTTGCATATTTTACCATGATTGCATGGAATGCCTTTATCAGACGTATAACTAAGGAAAAGAAGCAGACCTATATAAAGCATAAGAATTATGAAAATAGTTTTCTTATGAATGAATTATGGGAAGGAGACAGTTCTGCTCAAATGGCCAGAAATGAATATTCCGAAGAGATTGTGTCTGCTTTTGAAAAGAAATTAGTTACGACCAAAAAGGTTACAAAGCCTATTGGTCTAGAAAAGTTTGAGGAGGAAAATAATGAAGAACGAGCACTTAATACCCATTAATGTCATTGACATTGTTGAAAAATTGAATTATGCTTCTAATGAAAATGAAAGAAACAATTATATTCACAGGCTAGAAGTTATCCGTGATTTTTGCAATCAGGCAATCACAACACCTGCCAAGAAGAAAGTTTCTGAAAATAATCATAAAGGCAAATATTCAAGGATTGGACTCAAAAACGTATGAAAATGGCTTTACTATCGGATACTCATTGGGGAGTCAGAAATGATTCTGACTCGTTTATAAATGCATCGAAGAAATTTCTCGACGATATTTTTTTCCCATATTTGGATCAAAATGATATTAACACGATAGTACATTTAGGTGATCTTGTTGATAGACGTAAGTTCATTAATATCAATACGGCTTCACGTCTTCAACAAGATTTCATCCGCCCAATCATAAAAAGAAAAATTGACTTTCATATGATTGCTGGTAATCATGACACTTATTTCAAAAACACTAATGACGTTAACTCATTAGAATTAACTTTGTCATTAATGCCATCTGCTAAAATTTATACCAAGGCCACCGAAGTCACTTTCGATGGAACAAAAATATTATTCATTCCTTGGATTTGTGATGACAACAAAAAGCATACATTTAAAAAAATTAAGGATACAAATGCACAAATTTGTTTTGGACATCTTGAGCTTTCAGGGTTCCAGATGTTTAAGGGGTCTATGCCATCTCATGGGGATGATCCTGTTCTTTTTAGCAAGTTTGATTTGGTTTGTTCTGGTCATTTTCACCATAGGTCTGTTAATGGTAACATCCATTATTTGGGCAACCATATTGAATTTACGTGGTCTGATTATGATGATCCTAAAGGGTTTCACATCTTTGATACAGAAACAAGGGAATTAAAATTTATCTCTAATCCAGAGAAAATATTTACTAAAGTTTGGTATGATGATTCTTTGGGAAAGTTGCCCCCAATACCAGAAGTGGCGAATAAAATTCTCAAAGTTGTTGTTAAAAATAAAACCAATCATTATTTCTTTGATCAATATATTGAATCTATCGAAAAACAAAATCCTATCGAAGTTCAAATTGTAGAGGACAATTTAAGCCTAGTTTCAGACGATCAAGATATTGTCAATGAGGCTGAATCTACAGTTGATATTTTTAAAAAATATATTGGATATATCGACTATAATAATAAAAAGAAATTAGAAGACAAAATTATTGATTTATATAATGAGGCATTAAGTATAGAATGATTATTTTTACCAAACTTAGATGGAAGAATCTTCTTTCAACAGGTAATATTTTTACGGAAATTGAACTCGATAAACATGGTACCACTTTGATCGTTGGGAATAATGGCGCTGGAAAGTCCACCATTCTCGACGCGCTTTCATTTGCTCTTTTTGGTAAACCATTCCGTAAAATTAACAAACCACAATTACTTAATTCAATTACACAAAAAAATCTTATTGTTGAGATTGAATTTACTATTGGTACCAATGAATATAAAATTGTTCGTGGTATTAAACCTGTTGTGTTTGAGGTATATCAAAATGGTATACTTATGAACCAATCGGCAGAGATGAAGGATTATCAAGAAATCCTCGAAAAGCAAATTTTAAAAGTTAATCATAAATCTTTTTGTCAAGTGGTTATTTTGGGGTCTGCTACCTTCCAGCCATTCATGCAACTTACTGCTGCACAGCGTAGAGAAATTATTGAAGATTTACTTGACCTTCAAATTTTTACAACAATGAATTCTCTTCTCAAAGATAAAATTTCAACTAATAATGAACGTATTAATGATACCCTTGCCAATATTAGACTTGTAGAATCTAATATCAAAATTAGTAAGGAACATATGGCAAAACTTCAGGTCAACAATGATCAGTTGATTGAAGACAAAAAAACAAAAATTAAAGATACTGAAAAACAAATTCAAATTTTTAATGAACAAATTTCTTCTGTATCTAAGCAAATTGAAGAACTAGAAGTAGGCAAAGAAGATGATTCTGCTCTGGTGACTAAATTAAACAAGTTGGCTTCTTTGCGTTATAAAATTGAAGCTAAATTAGAGCTTTTAAATAAAGAAGTAAAATTTTTTGATAAGAACGATGAATGCCCTACATGTAAACAAACTATCGACAGTGAGTTTAAATGTGAGTCTATCAAAAGTCGTGAAGACGAAATTTTAAATATTAATGATGGTCTTGAAAAATTAATTGAGCAATATGATCAATTAGATAAAAAGATCAAAGATATTATGAAAATTGACAGCATGATCAATAATCATAAGATGACCCTTAACCTTCATAAATCTAAAATTAATTCTTTAAACGATTATATCGTCGCCTTAGAAGAAGAAATCAAGAATATTAAGAAAAAGGATAAAGTGGATAGAAATAGCGATATATCCATTTTTGATAAAGAATTGAAAAAATTAAACAATGATTACAATGACTTACTAGAGGAAAAAACGCTTTTATCTGTAACTGGTACGCTGCTGAAGGATGGGGGAATAAAATCAAAAATTGTAAAACAATACATCCCTATTATCAATCAGTTAATCAATAAATTTTTATCAGCGATGGAATTTATGTGTCAGTTTGAACTGAATGAAAATTTCGAAGAAACTATCAAGTCAAGATACCGTGATGAATTTAGTTACTCTTCATTTTCCGAAGGCGAAAAGATGCGCATTAACTTAGCAATCCTGTTTACATGGAGAGCAGTAGCTAAAATGAGAAATTCTATCAATACAAATATTTTGATTATGGACGAAGTATTTGATTCTTCTCTTGATGGGTATGGAACAGAGGAATTTTTGAAGATAATAAATAATTTGACCAGCGAATCTAAAACTTTTATTATCAGTCATAAATCAGATCAGCTTTTTGATAAATTTGAAAAGATCATTAAGTTTGAAAAGAAAAAGAACTTTTCAAAAATGGTTTAACGAGGTAGTTATGATTAGATTGAAAAAGTTTTGGCATATTTGGGCTAAAGCTCTTGGCGAAAAGGCTATTGCACATGATAACACTAAATCTGATGCAATAGCAATAATAAGAACTATTTTAGTCATTATTAATACAACAACATGTTTTTTTATTATAGCAAATACAGTGAGGCATTGGTGATATGAAATATACAGTGGAGCTTGAAGAAGACCCTGATTCTGGAGAACTTCTTATGCAAATACCGACAGACATTTTATCTCAAATGGGTTGGGAAGTTGGAACAGAATTGTTTTGGGAAATTGAAAATGGTAATATTATTTTGAAAGGTAAAGATGATGCAATTAGTAGCGGCGAATGATCCAATTTTGACTACCCCATGTGAAGAATTTAATTTTGTATTTCCTCCCTTTGATCCAATTGAATTTTCGCAACAGCTTGTAAAATTTATGTATGAATCAAACGGTATTGGATTAGCAGCAAATCAGGTTGGTGTTCCATATCGAATTTTTGCAATGCGTGGTGAGCCTGAAAATTTCGTATGTTTTAATCCAAAAATTATCAATACATCAGATCAAGAAATTGTTCTTGAGGAAGGATGCTTGACATATCCTAAGCTTTTGGTTAAGGTAAAAAGACCACAACATATTCGTGTTCGGTTTAATACACCAAATGGAGATACTCTTACTAAACAATTTACTGGAATGTCAGCACGTATTTTCCAGCACGAATTTGATCACATTGAGGGAACAGTTTTTTACAACAAAGCAAATCGTTTCCACCGTGATCAAGCATTGAGAAAGTGGAAAAAATAAAGGAACAATTATTATGAATATTTTTATGGTTGATATGGACCCTATTGTAGCCGCACAAAGCCTTGTTGATAGGCATGTAGTAAAAATGGTTTTAGAAAGTAGTCAATTATTGTCTACTGCCCATCGCGTTCTTGATGGTAAAGAAATTATTGGAATTTCAAAAACTGGAAGAAAAATTAAACGATGGGTTTTAAACGATTCACGAGAAAATGTATTATATCAAGCTACTCATATCAATCATCCATCAGCTATTTGGTGTCGTCAGTCTATTGAAAATTACAACTGGCTTGTTGAACATTTTTTTGCTCTTATGGAAGAATACACTTATCGTTATGGTAAAAAGCATAAGTGCTATGGCGAAATTAGTTTTATGCTTGCCTCTCCTCCTAAAAATTTAAAAAAATATAATTGGACTCCAATGCCATCTTGTATGGCAGAGGAATATATTATTTCAAATGACCCCTTGACAAATTACAGAAATTACTATAAGATGGGCAAATCAAATCTCCATACTTGGAAGAACAGAGAAGCTCCATCTTGGATTAAGTGATACCTAACCTAAAGGATTGTATAATGACAGATATGTATAATGCCGTGAAAGATTTTCATCGCGCATTTGGTCAACGTATTGGCGAAAAGCCAGAATTACCTGATCTTCCAGAACGAGAAATGCGGCATAGACTTCTTCAAGAAGAATTTACTGAATATCAGGAAGCAGAAGCTGATAATGATATTATTGAAATTGCCGATGCTTTGGCAGATATAATTTATATTGCTTGTGGAACTGCCGTATCATATGGAATTCCGTTGAATGAATTATTCGATGAAGTTCATCGTTCAAATATGGCAAAATTAGTTGATGGCGAAGTTCTTCGCCGCGCAGATGGTAAGATTCAGAAACCGAAGGGCTGGACTCCACCAGATGTTAAGGGCGTATTGTTTAAGGAGTAAACATGTCAATTTTGAAAAAAAAGTGTGAATGTGGTAGAGCTGATATTTGTTATTGCATGAATCAAAGTAATAAAGAAACTGTTAAGGTGATACCACGTATGCTAGATTCTAGTAATATTGATCATTATCCTACGAATAAAATTACTTCTTCTACAGAAGCTTGGTTTGCGGGACATGGAGAAGAATCTGTCTACATGACTCCTGTAGAACCACAAAAAAATGTTTCCTTAAATGTCGAATCGTCAAAAGAAGAAAAAATTTCGTATAAATATGCAGAGGACAAAATTATCTCTGATTTTAAAAACTATATTGATAAGACTTATGGTCAACACTATAAAACAGAAAATCAGAATATTCAAGCATTCGATGCATGGATTGCATTAGGTGATGCCACTCCTACCTTCCGTAATACTGCCATTAAATATCTTTGGCGCTATGGTAAGAAAAAGGGCAATAACAAAGATGATTTGATGAAGACATTACACTACACTCTTATGTGTTTATTTAATGATCACTATAAAGGAAATGACAAATAATGGAAATTAAAATCGAATTAGAAGAACTTCGCAAAAGAAAATTAATGGTAGCTACCCCAATGTATGGTGGAGCATGTGCTGGTATGTTTGCACGTTCTGTTGCAGACCTATCGGCTATTTGTGCACAACATGGTATTGCTTTGCAGTATTATTTTTTGTTTAATGAATCTTTAATTACTCGTGCACGTAATTATTGTTGTGATGAATTCATGCGTTCTGACGCAGATCATTTAATGTTTATTGACTCTGACATTGGTTTCAATCCACAGGATGTTATTGCTCTTATGGCTCTACAGACACAGGAGCCTGATAAGTATGATATTATTGGTGGACCATATCCTAAGAAATGTATCTCATGGGAAAAGATTAAACATGCCGTAGACAAAGGTGTTGCGGATGCTGATCCAAATGTGCTAGAACGTTTTGTGGGTGACTTTGTGTTTAACCCAAAGGGCGGTCAGCAGTCAATTGCTATTGGCGAACCTTGTGAAGTTCTTGAGATTGGCACTGGTTTCATGATGATCACTAAGAATGCCATGAAGAAGTTTTCTGAAACTTACCCACAGTATATGTATAAGCCAGACCACGTTCGTACAGAACATTTTGATGGTACTCGTGAAATCATGATGTACTTTCAGGCCGAGGTTGATCCTAAGTCTAAGCGCTATCTTTCAGAGGATTATTGGTTCTGTCAGAAGGCACAAGATGCTGGTATTAAGACATGGCTATGCCCTTGGATGAAAATGCAGCATGTAGGATCGTATATTTTCGGTGGTTCTCTTGCCGATCTTGCATCAATCGGCGCATCTGCTACCGCAGACCCTTCCGCTCTTGGTGGAAAGAAAAAGAAGTAATATAAAGAGGGGTTGAAATATACCCCTCATTTTTTGATTATGGAGTTATTATGAAAATTCATGCGCAGACTATTACAGTATTAAAAAATTTTGCTAAGATTAACCCTTCAATTGTTATTGAGGAAGGTAACGTTCTTAAGACCATTTCGAATTCCAAAACTATCATTGCCAAGGCTCATGTTCCTACTACATTTGATAAAACCTTTGCAATTTATAATTTAGATCGTTTTATTTCTACTCTTAGTCTTTTTGAAAATCCTGATTTGACATTTGAAGAAAATTTTGTTACAATTTCTGATGGTAATAAAACTGTCAATTATATGTACACGGTAGAACAGAGTGTTCTTCGTCCTCCTGCAAAAGATTTTAATATCAAACAGGTAGATGTTTCAGTTAAGTTGCCATATGAAGTATACAAAGATGTTGAAAAAGCATTAAATGTTTTGGCACTGCCAGAAATTCTTATTGTAGGTGATGGCGAAAACATTTATATTCAGGCAGCAGATTCCAAAAATCCTTCTGGTGATGTTTATTCAGTAAAGATTGGTACAACAGAAAAAACTTTTAGGGTTGTATTTAAGCAAGAATATATTAAAATTTTGCCTTCTGATTATCAGATTACAATTAGCTCTCTTGGTCTATCTCACTTTTCTGGTGAACACTCTGAATACTGGATTGGTATTGAGGCTAAAACATCGTCGTTTAATTGATTTATTGAGGGGAGGTATAAATTCCTTCCCCCTTTCTTTTCATTTACGAAGCGTTCGTTTTTTAAGCCTGTAAAAATCTGGATATTTTGGATTATCTAATCGCTTACGAATGGATATACTAGGATATGCTTTTTGTGCATCATTTACAGATTTATATTCGATGCCTTCACATACTACCGGACAACTATTAGCTATAATCATTTTTTCTTTAGCGGCTAATAGGTATTTTGCGGTATCGGTTCTTTGGCGACCATACATTGGATTTTTAACACCAGATAAACGTTCTGAAATTTTTTTCCTTTGTTCTTCTGTAAAAACTCTTTTTGAATTTGATTCAGAAACTGCTTTTTTAACTTTTTCCGATTTTGGAATGCCTTTAAGTTTACCGTTAAGTTTATGGGTATCAGAAATTTTCTTTCTCGTTTCTTCTGAATTTTTAATATTGTAAAATTTTTGACCACCATTGTGTTTGTTGAACCATTTATCAGATTTTGCGGCATTTAGTTTCACCAAAACTCTATGTTCCCAAGAACGACATGCATCAATGGATATAAAAGTTTTTCTTATTTCAAATTTAAAATTTTCTACGCCTTCTGAAATAATGATTGACTTCATTATCATAGAAGAAGTAAAATATGTAACGCCCAAATCTTTTGGGTGACAACCTTTAGCGTATCTAGAACCATAGTATTTTTTATTAGTTTTTAGATGTGTTATACAATAAGTAAATGGTAATGTCATGTGGAGGCCTTTATATAATGAACACTAATTCTATTTATGATAATTCTCAATTTCTATGGATGGAAAAGTATCGCCCAAAAACTATCGACGATACAATTCTTCCAGTTGAGTTAAAAAATACTTTTAAGCAATTTGTTGATCAAAATAATATCCCTAATTTGATATTGGCTGGTACTTCTGGTATTGGTAAAACGACAGTTGCTCGTGCTATGCTTGAAGAACTTAATTGTGATTATATTATTATTAACGGTTCTATGAACGGTAATATTGATACTCTTCGCAATCAAATTCTTAATTTTGCATCTACGGTATCTTTGGCTGGTGGACGTAAATATGTCATCCTTGATGAAGCTGATTATATTAATCCTAATTCAACTCAGCCAGCACTTCGTAATTTTATAGAAGAATTTTCCAACAATTGTGGGTTCATATTCACTTGTAATTATAAGGGTAAGATTATTCCCGCACTTCATTCTCGTTGTTCGGTTATTGATTTTATAGTACCTAAATCTGATATGGCTAAATTGGCTGCACAGTTTTTTAAGAGAATTATTACCATTCTCACTAAAGAGAGGGTAACATTTGACAAGGCTGTGGTTGCAGAAGTTATCAATAAATTTTATCCTGATTTTCGTCGTACTATTAATGAACTTCAAACCTATGCTACTCGTGGTTCTGGTGTAATTGATTCTGGATGCCTTTCTACTATTAAAGATATTTCCATTAAGGAGTTGGTTGGATTTATCGAGAAGAAAAATTATACTGCTATTCGTACATGGGTTGGAGAAAACTCTGACTTTGATCAGAATACGTTATTCCGCAAAATTTATGATACTGCATCTGATTTTGTCAAGAAGGATAGCATTCCTGTTCTGGTCATGATTCTTGCTAAGTATCAATATCAAGGTGCATTTGCAGTTGATGCTGAAATTAACATTATGGCATGTTTAACTGAAATGATGATTGAATTGGAGTTTGCATAATGGGGCCATTTGATTTCGTTAATTCTATTACATATAACAAACAAAATTTGATAGTTGACGAACAATCAGAAAGTGAATATGTCCCATTTTTGACAAACAGAGCACTATCATATTATCCAGACACAATTTTATATGCCCAAGAAATGAATATCAATGGGCATATAGACAAAAAGATGCAATATAATTATTTTATAAATAATATACGTCCAGCAAAAAGATTTGCTAAATGGATAAAAAAGAAAGAAAATAATGATATTGACGCTGTAAGAAATTATTACAATTATAATTATAAATTAGCAAAGATAGCAGTATCCATTCTTTCCGAAGAACAACTAAAAATAATTAAGAAAAAATTGGAAAAGGTGGAGCAGAATGAATGAATTTTTAGATACTTTAATCGAAGTTATACTAGAAGAAGACGAAGATTTTCTTAAGATAAAGGAAACTTTAACTCGTATTGGTGTGGCTTCTCGTAAAGAAAAAAAACTTTATCAGTCTTGTCATATTTTACATAAGCAAGGACGTTATTATATCGTTCATTTTAAAGAAATGTTTTCTCTTGATGGAAAGTCTTCTGATTTTTCCGATGAAGATAAAGGTAGACGTAACAAAATTGCTGAATTACTACAAGATTGGGGTTTATTAAAAATAGTTGATAAGGATATGATTAAAGACCCTGTTGCATCTATGAACCAGATTAAAATTATTAATCATAAAGAAAAAGATGAATGGCTCCTTGAACCAAAATACAACATGGGCCGTAAAAAGAAATAAGAGGTTTTTATATTATGAAATTTCCGTGGTCAATTAAAAAGAAAATTAACACCCCTTCTGATAAAAAAATTGAGGAAATAATTAAAATTTTGTTTCCTCCTCTTGACATTCAAGAGAAAATGGAACAAGATGGATCATCAATTAAGTTTCATATTGATTATTCGGTTGATTCTAATTTAGATGCCGCTTTGATGGATTTACAAGATGGTAATAATGATGAAATAGTTCAGCAAACCATCTATAAAGTTATTAAGCGTCTTAATGCGGTTCGTAGGCTTTTAGAGGCTTATGCTAAACTCGATGAAGATGCAAAATACATTATTGTCGATGATCTAGATGATGAAAAAGAAATTTTCGCTTCTGATAATTTTTAGTTGACAAAGAAAATTAGTATGGTATTATACATCATAAATTGAAGAGGAGATACATTATGGATTTCATTCAGATTCAGGCTCAAGACACTACAGGTAATTGGCGCACTTATAGCCGTACACAAAATAGTTCACAGTTGATTTTGCGGGAAATGAGTAATCTAAAAAATAATTTTCCTGATCGGCGTATTCGTGCTGTTGATTCAAATGGACGACTTGTTGATATTCTTTAAAAAAAGTTGTTAACTTATGAATTTTTTTGTGATAGTTTGTATAAATAAAGACTCTTGCCATATGGCTGCTATTTAAAATCGTTAGAAAATTAGTTGAAACAACTTCGGTTGTTTCTTCATAGAAATATTCGTTTCTGTCCGTCTCTAAAAGTACAGAGTAATTGGTGTGAGACCCGTCGAGTATTTCTTTGTAGAAACAAATATGGACGGTACTGACTCGCTGTTGGTATCTATTCTCTCTGGCAGGAGAATGAAACAGAGATGCCAGTCTCTCTAGTAGCCAAGTATAATTTACGGACACATAGCACAACGGTGAGTGTACGGGACTTTTAATCCTGTGACCTGAGTTCGATTCTCAGTGTGTCTACTAAAGAATAATGCGCGTGTGGCGGAACTGGTAGACGCCCTGGACTTAGAATCCAGTATCGCAAGGTGTGGGGGTTCGACTCCCTCCACGCGCACCAATAATATAACAGGGTGTGGCTCAATTGGTAGAGCGATG
>Ga0214164_1001988_pt1 | contig 11049 bp, 23 predicted proteins | sample TroBogepilimnion_13_FD_153003 | JGI IMG/M metagenome (GOLD analysis project Ga0214164, IMG submission 153003) | Freshwater microbial communities from Trout Bog Lake, WI - Practice 03JUN2009 epilimnion v4 | ecosystem: Environmental > Aquatic > Freshwater > Lake > Epilimnion/Euphotic zone ...
ACCGCAGTTGAGTATGTCCCATACACGCCCTTTGGCTTGTCTGATGGAAGATGGAATCTCTCGATGATCTGCTGGTCGCTGAGGCCGTAGCCCATCAAATTTCTGAGGGTCTTGTCTGCGTATTTGATCTCTGGATAATTTAGACGAAACAAATGAAATCGCTCTACATACTTGCTTCGACGCGTATGAGAGTTGTTCTCTTGCCGAGTTGACCAACGTAGATTTCCAGGTTCGTAATGACCATTGTTGTTGATCCTGTCCAGATGTATGTTGATTGATATTTTTTCTGGTATTCCAATATTCTTCTTTATCCATTGCGCCGCCAGTCTTGGACTGCTGAACATGAAGCGAATTCCTCGTCCGCCATAATCCCGATAAGACGGATGCAATGGATCCGTGCATCTGGCTTTCTGCGCCTTGCATCGACGAACAAGCCACTGTGGAGCAGCGCAATCCGAACAACCAGCCCATTGAGGCGCATACAACATGGAAATAAGCACCAATTCCAAGCGGCCACAATCCAGACACTCGCACATCAGTTGCTCTTTGTTGGTCTGTCTGTTGGCAAGATAGACCAAAGGAGAACTGACCTTCATGTTCTTGAATCGCTTGCCCACCATTTCCGGTTTTAATGATTGGAATTCCACGTCTCGCACATTCACCAAATTCAATCCATCCTTGTGCTGTTTTGACTTTGTGATCTGGGGTGGCTGTAAGTCCGGCGTATGTGATGACATCTCTCACTCCTTTGTAAATAACACCATGATGGGAAACAAACTCCACACCATCCCATATCTTATCATTTAACGAAATTTGGTCAATGGCAACAAGTCCTCTTTCAGTCAGGACGCGAGATCCCTCCAGAACACAATCAAAGCCCTTGGTCAAAATGTCTGTGGCTATCAGGCCGTTGATCTCTGTGTCCGGCTTGGAAAAGTCCTCGATCACTTCCTTCTTGTAGTCATCGCTGTCCCTGTAACTGACAGAAATGAAGTTGTATCCCTTGTCTGCGAACTCTCTGGCTAGTGACGTTGCATGGTCTACGCCGGACGAAAAGATGATTGTCTTAACGGGTTTGCCAAATATCTCATGGGTCTTAGCTATCCACTCAGCCACTACGTCTCCGACAATTTTGAGGCCGCGCTCTGATGCCTCCTTCTGCGACCATTCTCCGGCCACCTTCTTGGCTCCGGTCATGTCGATCTCTTTAGCAATGAACACCCGCAGCGGAACCAGACTGCCCTGATCTACCAAATCCTTGGTGGTAATGGGTGAGACTACGTTCTCATAGGTAGAGCCGAGCCCCTTGGTAAAGGGTGTTGCCGTGAGCCCGATGACCTTGACCTGTGGATTGTTCTTAATGAAGTCCAGCGTGTGCTGCCGGACTGTGTGGCACTCGTCCACAATCATGAGCTGGAAGTCTGGTGCTGCCTTGCGTTTCTCCAATGTTTGAGCCGAGCAAACCTGGATGTTCTCGTAGGGACGGAACCGCCAATGACCTGCTTGCATCACGCCGTGGTCGATTCCATACTTTGCCAGTCGATGACTGGTCTGGTCGCATAGCACGATGCGATCCAGAATCATGGCCGACTTTGTGCCCTTCTTTCTGGCCGCTTCAAGCAATGCAATAGCCATTTCGGTCTTTCCCGCTCCCGTGGGGGCGACAAGCACCTGTGTTCTATGGCCTGCAGCAAATCCTTCACGCAGGGAATCCAGAGCCTTGGCTTGGTAATCCCGTAGATTTAACTGTGTCATGTTGCTATGGGTTTCAGCGTGCGTTGATCGTAATTCAAAGACTTAGCCCACACGCGAATGTAGTTGCAGTCTGGATTGTGTTCACACTCTTCGCACTTTGGTTTGTTGCTGCTGGTGTTGTTGCCGTGGCTGCGGTATTTGTATAGCACCTTGGGCAGTCTGCGAATAGGAAACTTCTCCGCGATCTGCATAAAGAAGTCGCCGTCTTCACAACCGCTGCGGCACAACTCATTGAAGCCGTATATGTGATTAAACACATCGGTGCGATACATCCCAAAATGCCGCCAGCCATGTTCATGCAACTTGGCCGAATCAAAGTCCTTGTTGGCCTTGTATATCTCCACCGCATTGAACCGTCCGACTTGCACCATGTCCGAAAAGATCAGCTTGACCTCTGGATACTTTTCAAACTCCAGCAGCATTTCCTCAATCGCCCAGCGCTCCAACATATCGTCGCTGTCCAAGTGGCAAAGGAATTCACCCTCAGCCACAGAAGCCAACATCCTTCGGACGTGCTTGATGCCAAGGTTTTGCTTGTTGTTAAAGACTTTGATGCGCTTGTCTGTCTTGCCAAGAACCGACAACAGCTCTGGACTGCCGTCATTCGAGGCGTCATCGCAAATCAAAAGCTCCCAGTTGGTATGGGTTTGCGCTTTGACGCTATCTATTGCCCACTTGATGTAGCCAACGTGCTGGTAGCTGGGCATCATAATGCTGACCAATGGGCCTTTGTGCTTAGGCATGGGCTGCTCCTTGCATCTTTTTCATTCGAGCCATCATTGACTTGACCTGTTTCTTCAGCTCGCCGTTCTCGGTCATATACATATCCCGAGACTTCTTCACCGCCTCCAGCTCGATCAGGCAAATACGCAGCTCTTCCTTGGTGGTTTCGTAAAGCTTTTGCAGGGATATCTTTTCGTCTTCTGGTATCTCTGATGCGGACATGGCCGCTTGCAGGGTCAGTCGGTCGTTCTCCCGCTTCAACTCCTCGATAGCATCATGCATCGGGTCGTATTCGCCTTCTGCTGCGGGCTGGGACGGCTCGGGTTTAACCTCTGGCTCTTGTTTGGGCTTAGGCTGCGCTACTTTCTTGGTGCGTATGTTGCCCTTGGCGTCTTGGAATTTGCGCTCTTTGGGGGCATTGCTGCCGCGCATGGTGGCGACTGTGGTCGGGCTCAAGCCGCAGCGTCTGGCGATCTCTGCATTGCTCCATGTTGACCAGTGGTGGTGGTTGAACATACGAACAGCATTGGCCTTGCGGTCTTCCAGACTAATGGGCTCGCCGTGTTGCAGGTTGGCCGCAAAGCCGTAGAGCAGGGCATCCTCTGCGGTTCCAGGTTCGCAGATGGTGTCGATAAACTCCATGCCGTTGCGCTTGTTGGCGAGGTAGCGGTGGAAACCATCGCCCAGAATGTATCTGTTGCCGTCATAGAACACTCTGATCTTAGGAAAGACTGCGCCGTTTACCATGTCTTGTGCATAGCGTTCGACTGTCTGCTCGTTAATTTTGCTTCGCGCCTGTGTTCCGGCGTCAATGACTATCTCGCTAAGTGCGAGGCGTTTTGCTTCCATCTCATTCTCCTTTTTGGGTTGTCAATTCTAATTTCACCACGGCGCTTCCTCATAGTTGTCAGGATTGAATGGCGGTAGTCCTGCCTTGTCGGGCGGCAGCTCAGTCGGAAAAGGCCAGTTACTCATCATCGTCCTCCAGCTCTGGATAGTCTGGGTCTTGCGGGTTGGGGTGGCGAATAAGCTGGTTGTAATAGCGCTTTTCAGCGGCTACTTCTTGGCGCAGTTCTTCTATGTCAAAGTCGTAGTCGTCAGTCATGCTTCACCTTTCAACATGATTGCAGCCACGAAACACGCAATACCGCAAAGATTAGCCAACCAAATTGGCAAGTTAGGGGATAGGTAAACGGCACTCATTAAAAATGCAATCTGTGAGGTTTTCATGCTTCACCTCTTGCTCTGATTGCAGCGGCATTTGAGTAGAGAATCATTTGTGCAACGCCATCTGACCGACACGCATCAGCGTTTAATTCAACAATCTTTGCGCACTCATTACGCTCATGCTGTGCTACCAGTTTGGCGAAGCCTATAAACGCTTTGGCCCTGCCATTAAACCAACGATCTACAACCCACCCTTCACCAGCATCAGACCACGCCTGTTTAGCCATCTCAATGATTTGTCCGTCAGTCATGCTTCACCTCTTGCTCGAATAGCGTTTGCGATACTCCATGCCGCACCGTTTTGTGGCGGGTTTGATAAAAGCATGGTGTAGTCATACAGTCGTTTATCTGCTTCTTTTGCACACGCTTCACGCTCATGCTGTGCCGCCACTTCAACCAACTTTTTGGCATACGCAAGCCCGATGACTGGCATCCAATTCACATCAGTTGCCACATGAAGTCCAGCCTGTCTAGCCATCTCAATGATTTGTTCGTCAGTCATACCTTCATCTCCTGAATTACTTTGGTGTTGTCCCACCGCTCATCCGATACCCACATCACGCGAGCCATCGTCTCGCCCTTGTTGGCCAGGGCAGTGGTCTTCTTGGCGACTTCCATAGGGTCGTCCCCCTTGGCGACCAAGCGCCACTCCTTCGCAAGCGGTGCCTTGGTCTGGCCGATGTAATAGCTTCCGGTCATGATTCACCCCAAAAATATAAAGTACAAAGCCATCACAACAATGGCCAAAATGAACTCGGCTAAAAGCATTCCCACCGAGCCATACAACGCGCCAATAAACGGTCCATCATAATCGTCACGATTCAAATAGGCGCCTACGCCAGCACCGATAAAGATCAAGATCAAAGCAACCTTGAATATGATGACGTCATTACGGTCTACGTCATGCGGCTGAGGGTATAGCTTCTCCGCGCAATAGGCGTAGTAGTGGATCTGTTCCAGCGTAGCCCCTGCGTGTTTATAGGTTGGCACGTAGGCTATGCACTCTGCCCGAGCTGCTGATTCTGCTGCGTGCTGAGCCGCAATATTTGCTGATGTTGCCGCCGAGATGGCGACTGCTGTTGCTACTCCCATGTCAGAACTCCGCAGGCGTGTGTTCAATAGCAGTCAGCTTACCGATCTGCTCCTCGATCTCTTTGACCCGCTTATTGAACTCATTGATCACTTCCATCTTCTTGCGGCGCAGGGCAGCCACCTCTTGGGCGATCGGATCGAATTCCTCTGGAACTAAATACACCAGCTCAGTCTTACCCACCAACACATACTCCGAGCTGTATTTGCTTTGGTCAAACGATGAGATCGAAAAAGCAAACTTGCCATCGTATTGGCGGTAGTGGTGAACGTAAACTGGTAACGTTACCAGCCGCTGGTCGTGATCGATCTGTTTACAAGCCGCCACGTTATCGTTAATTTCGTCAATCATACAAACTCCTTTTAGGTTAAATGAACTACATCCTGGCCGCTCTTCAAAATGTCAGCGGTCTTCTTTATCCACCTCTCATACTCTGCTCTGCTGATAGATGTCCTCTGCAGATCATGGTATTCATACACCTCGCGGTAAGCCGTTAAGCCCGCCGCTGTCGTGCCCATCTTTCCGGTCTTCTCAAACCTGACATGGTCATCCAACAACTGAAGCTCCGCCTCTCGGCAAACCTCAATCGCCTCTGGCCCCACGCCCTTCTTAGCCATCACCTCAGCAATGTTCACCATCGCCGAAATAGACCGCCAATCATTCGGTGTCGCTGTGCCCGATCGGAACGCCTCCAAAGCCAGCAACTCCCTCGTCCTCAATTCCTCCAGCGGTTTGCCATCTACAAACGCCGCTCCCTCCATAGCGTGCTGAATAACGTTCACCAATGCATACACTTTGCGTCTCGTCCGTTTTCTCATTGTGCCTACTTTCCTACAAATGTCAACTGGTTGTTCTGGTGTCTTTGTAGGTGGTAGCATAGCATAGGAAAATTCTCATGCAATAATTTTTTTCGTCTCCGTCAAATTATTTTTACCGCCAGTCGGTTTGATCCCAATTGCCCTTACCGTGATTGCACTCATGGCATAGGATCTGCAGGTTGTTTACATCAAGAGCCAGGTGGGGATGCAGCTTGCGCGGTTTAATGTGGTCAACATTCATAACAGCACCTTGAGCCGGAGTAGCGCCACAGCACTGGCACTTGGGGCCAAACTTTTTCAAAGCCTCCATGCGAACTCTGCGCCATTCATACGTCGATAAAAAAGCATCGGTGGTTACATCGACGCCAGCAACTTTGACGACCCGCTTGACGGGCGCAGCAGCCAACTTGGCTTGCTTACGAAGTTGACTGGCCGCTTTGCGCTGAGCCTTAGAAGGGCGGAGCTTTGCTTTGTTGCCGACAGGCTTAGGATACTTCTCCATGTACTTAGCGCAGATATACGCAAAGTTACTTCTCACCCACGTCTCGAAATTCACATCCAAAGGGCAGGGCATCCCGTCACATTCGAGAGCCAGACAAGCCTGCTCCATCTCACTCAGTCCCCGCCGCGCATCGGCTCGTACGCGGGATGTGATAAACCATGGTAGAGCACTACTATTTATACGCTTACCATCCACATGAATAGACATCCATATCTCCAATCCACCACAGCACTAAACCATACTGGTTAAACCATCCCGCCCACATCACGGAGGGAGAGGACTGAAGTTTTTGGACACAGCCCACCCCTAGCCCACAGGATGCGGGGTTGGCTGAAGAACAACATCACGTCGGTCGCTTCCTTCGTCACATTGGCTACGGTCATCTCTCAATGTTCCGCCGCAGCTGTCAGACATTTAGGCCCATTGTGAGACCCCTTCTTAGCGCACTGACCGAGCTTGACCCAAATGTTGCCGTTGCCCCGGATTACCTCAATCTCTCGACCTAGATCCGTTCTGGCGGTTTACTCAACATCTGGCGCTATCTCCACCCGCGCTTGCCACGTCGATACTTTTTATGGCTCTCGATCTGGGCCAAACCGTCCAAGTGCCCGTTAAATTACCAGATCAAGGTACACGGCTGAAAAGCAAAAAACCCATTGGTGAACGAGCTTTAGGCTTGGTTGCCGCATGAGAGCCTGCACTGACAGGACATCCCAGCTTTGACGAAGCCCGCTCACCAATGGGTTTGCGGTTGCGTTTCAGTGAACTACAACGGGTTACCAATCCGTTGATGTTTTGGATTATACACAGATAGAACTGTTGTCAACAACTTTTTTTAGGTGAAATTATTACCAGCAAAAAAAACGGCCTCCGAAGAAGCCGTAAGTCCAATCAAGGAGAGAGAATGAAAACAAGCGCAGTCTATACCATTGCCTCTACCATTGCAATAGCCTCCTCAGGACTGTTCACTATAAACAGCGGCCCACCCGTCCACGTCGCAAAGAACTTCTCCTCCGGCTCCGTCAGCTTTCTCGCACTCGGCGGCTTGTCACCGTCCTTCACCTCCATTAGCGCCGTCTTGCCCTTATAGCCCACCAGCAAGTCCGGTATCCCACCGCCTTGGCTGATCGTATGCACCGTTGCGCCGTGCGCCCGCAGCGCCTCCACCACAGCGCCGTGATTGTCGTCCTGCCTCATCGCCCTGCGTGCCATAAAAATATTTCCTCATGTATTGCATTGTCACAATATACCTGATAGCATATCTACCAGAACAACCAGTAAGGATGTTCGTAACACCAATTATAGGAGTATGAATGAAAGCTTTTCCGCACCCAAACAACACGGTCCGCGATGGGATGGATCTACGTGATTACTTCGCGGCCAAGGCTATGCAAGCCATGCTGACCAATCAAACTTTGCACGCAGGAACTATGACGATTGCTGATCGGGCAGGTATCCCTGAAGAGGAGGCTCTAGCCAAGATGTCGTTTTTGGTGGCTGATGCCATGATAAATTGGAGGAAAAAATGAAAATCACAAACAATCACAACTTGCCGACCACATGGGTCAATGTAATTAAGCGGCCTCAGTATTCCAAGGGTGCATCCCAGATATCTGCCACAGAGATTCTGAATTCGCCCCGCATCGTTCAGCTAAAGAACAAGCACTGGGATGAACTGACCCAAGACGCCTCTGAAATGGTCTGGTCTATCTTTGGCTCCGCCGTCCACGGCATCTTGGAGCACGGCAAAGACAATCACCACATCGTTGAAGAACGCCTACACACCGAGTTCAATGGCTGGCACATCTCTGGCGCGATCGACCTGCAAGAAGTCGAGGAAGACGGCATCATCATCAGCGACTACAAAGTTACTGGTGCATGGTCTGTTATGAACACCAAGGCCGATTGGGAAAATCAGTTGAACATTTACGGCTGGTTGGTTAACAAGGTTAAGGGCGTCAACGTCAAGAAGCTGCAGATTTGCGCCATCATCCGCGACTGGTCTGCCCGCGAAGCAACTACCCGCGAGAACTACCCACAAGCCCCAGTGGTCATCATTGATATCCCGATCTGGGATTTTCAATACGCCGAGCAGTATGTAGCCAGACGCCTGAGCGCACACAACGATGCCGTGTTTGCGATCGCCGCCAACTATGACCTGCCGGAATGCACACCCGAAGAGATGTGGGAGAAACCCACAATGTACGCCGTGATGAAAGAGGGCGGTAAGCGGGCCAAATCAGTCCACAAGACGCTGGAAGAAGCTGAAGCGGTATTGACCAAGGGATACGCCATTGAGATTCGTCCTGGCGGTAGAACGCGCTGCGAGGGCTATTGCCAAGCAGCACCTTTTTGTGACCAGTGGAAGCGTTACCAGGAGCAACAATGAGCATCAATTCAGGAATGCTGAGCAGCAATACTGACAAATGGTCTACTCCGCATGACTTTTTTGCAAAGCTAGAGAAGTTGCACGGCCCTTTTGATATTGACGTTTGCGCTGATGCTTCTAACGCAAAGTGCCCCGTTTACTTTGATGAGGCCACTAATGGGCTTTTGCAGGAATGGAAAGGCAAGTGTTGGATGAATCCGCCGTATGGAAGAAACATTGGCAAATGGATGAAGAAAGCCTACGAGTCGGCAGGCAACGGCACTGTAGTAGTTTGTTTGGTTCCAGCCAGAACGGACACGAAGTGGTGGCATGACTACGCAATCAAGGGTGACATAACTTTTATTAGGGGCAGATTGAAATTTGGCGGGGCAAACAACAGCGCCCCATTTCCTTCTGCCGTGGTTGTATTTTGGAAACGTTACCAGGAGCAGCAACATGGATGAGAATACTAAAGAATTTATTGTGAAAGACAGCGTAAAGATTGAAGGCGTCACCGAACACTACATTTGGTATAACGCCGAGCTACTCAAGCAAGCAATCAAGAACTGGATGCTTGACTTTGAAAAAGTGGTTTCCGTCATGGAGCAGCGCCACAAAGAACATCTAAAGATGCTTCAAGAAGTCATGGATGAGAACCGTGCACTGAAAAAGAAGTTGAATGAGCAGCAATGAACGCCCTGCAATACCTGAGCAACTTACGCCCTGCCATTCCTATGTCAGCAGAGCATCCATGCACTGACATGAGCGGCGGAGAACTACGTCGCCACATGCAGCAAGGCGCTGTAATTATTAACACCGAGCGGGTTGACCCGAAAGAAGAGATCGACTTCCCCGTCTTCTCGCTGGTGTTCTTTCCAAAGTCCGCCACCCGCAGAACAACCATCATCTAAGGAGCAGCAATGAAAAACATTGAACTTGTATTTGACCGCCTCAGCGTTGACTGGACACCCGAAGAAGACGAAGCCTTTAACGAGGTGGAGAGACAGTCCAACTTGGGCAAGCAGATTCTCAAGGAAATCAAGCCCCAGCGTGAATGGGTTGGATTGACGGATGAGGAGATTGAAAAGATGCGGCACTTAATTGATTGGACAGCGGATTGGTCATACAAAACATTTGCCCGAGCCGTAGAAGCCAAAATCAAGCAAAAGAACGGTTATGCCGAGGAGAAGAACACATGACACCATCAGAACAACTGCATCTTGATGCCGCAAGATATGCGACCAACCGAAAGAACGCTTACGTCGAGGCAATGAAAAAAGGCGACGTTCCCCACATGAGCGATGAAGATTTGAACGGAAGGTGGCTTGCTCACTACGAAGGATACCGAGAGGGCTATTGGGTTGCCATTGGCGACACCAAGTTCACAACCGACCCACTCAAGGAGAAGAACACATGACTAAAGACGAAGCCCCAGATTACTTTTTCTGTGAGCGAACATTGATTAACTCGTTGGAAGATACAAACGTAAGTCAAAAAATTCAAGATTCGCATCGTTTTGCATTGGCAATTACTGGGCACTATCAACAAGCATTTAATTTAACTGGCGATTTAAATGCAAAACTTTGCGCTGTAATTGGGTATGACCGCGCTATTCGGTTTCAGCAAAAGCAACAGGAGAAACAGAATGACTAAAGACGAAGCATTGAAGCTGGCGCTTAGGTCGTTGAAAGAACTTGCCCCAGACGATTCTGACTATGCGCCTGCCCTTCAAGGTCAAAGAAAGCGGCAGGAAAACGCCATCACCGCCATTAAGCAAGCCCTTGCAGCACCTGTGCAGGAGCCTGTGGGGTGGATGAGCAACAAAGACTTTGAACCCATCAGAATCAGGATTATGCAAGAGGCTTATGAACTTGCAGACAGCAATAATCCTGAAGGCTACAACGCAATCAAAGTAATGTGTGGGGATGTTCAAAAAATGTTGCCACCACAGCGCACATGGGTTGGGCTGACGGATGAGGAGGTTAACCAGCTATACACACAGATTCAAGAACAAGTTGACAAGCATTGGACTGACGGCGGCACCAGCATGATGTTCCCAACAACTTTGTATAAGGCTTTTGAAGCCAAGTTAAGGAGTAAGAACACATGACTAAAGACGAAGCCTTACGCATGGCGCTGGATGCAACAGGAATAACAGAATGATTAACCAAACCACAAAGGAAATTGAAATGAAAAATGAAACCATCTCTATCAATGGCGTCGATTATGTTCGCGCCGATTCCGTACAAACTGCACCAACCGGCATTCGCGCTGTAATTGTGGTTGATCGAGGCTGGATTTTCGCAGGAGATGTAAATCGAGAAAATGGACGCATTAAACTGAGCCGAGCCGTTTGGTTATTCCGATGGGAATCAATTGGATTTGATGGCGTAATTGCTAATCCAAAGAGCGATAAAGCAATTATCAAACCATTACCGCAAGGTGTTGACCTGCCTCAAAATGCAGAAGTGTTTTGCGTTCCCGTTGCAGATGATTGGGGGCTTTAATGTTTAGGCCAATAGGCAACGGCAACGGCTACGGCTACGGCGACGGCGACGGCGACGGC
>Ga0214164_1001990_pt1 | contig 11022 bp, 7 predicted proteins | sample TroBogepilimnion_13_FD_153003 | JGI IMG/M metagenome (GOLD analysis project Ga0214164, IMG submission 153003) | Freshwater microbial communities from Trout Bog Lake, WI - Practice 03JUN2009 epilimnion v4 | ecosystem: Environmental > Aquatic > Freshwater > Lake > Epilimnion/Euphotic zone ...
TTTTAGTTCTTTAGTAGTAAAATGGCTGCGTAGCTCAACTGAATAGAGCATCTGACTACGGATCAGAAGGTTTCAGGTTTGAATCCTGACGCGGTCACACATAGGGTTCATGTTTGAACCCAGGCGGACACAAGCCAGAAAGGGTTTCAAGCAATTGGAGCCCTTTATTTTTATCGTTACGACACAATTCTGATACTAAGCCCATTTATATCTATTTTTAGCATTTTTCTTAAGTGTATCAATTTCAATTTATTGATACTAAAACCATAATTAGTTTTTGTATCATTGCATAAAAACAGAACAATGTAAAATTTTCTTTTCTTATCAACTTTAATTTTGTGTTGCCTTAACATCACATTCGCTCAGAAAGCAAAAAATGATATTATCATTTCTGGTAAATCTCGGGTAAATACGATAATGCCGTTGGGTAAATTCCGCTTATGCGGTAACCTTAACAAATCACTCAAAATCAGACTATAAGGATATTGAATACAAAGCTGAATTTATTGCACCAGACGGAACAGTTGAAGGAAATATTAAATTAGCCTATCATGATTTCATTGGGCAAGGACTATCTAAAAGTATAAAAGAGCAATATTTGGATTGTCCAAAAGACTGAATTAAAATTAAGCTTTCTATAGTCGGGGTAAGAAATTAGGATAATTATTAATTCATTATTTCTGATTGTTGATGTTCAATAAATTACTACAATCTGCCTTCGAATCAGAAGGTTTCAGGTTTGAATCCAGGCAGTCACAGATTTAATATCCCTTAAATAGCTACTTTTTAGGCTGTTTAGGGGATTTTTATTTTAGCATATCTACTATTCAATAATCCTGTTTACAATTTCAAAGCTAATAAAACACAAAAAAAAGAGGCGCCCTCGGGAGTCTCTGTTTTTCGCTTTTCTCAAATTTAAATTTTAGTATGTAACGGTGGGAACTAACCGGAGCAATAATGGCGGGACTAAAGTGATATGGGCTTTATTTGTTGCAACAAAGGTAGCAGCCCTGAATTTCTCTGCCATTACATTATTCAGTTAAAAGTTTACATCTTTCATTCATTCAGAAAAAGGATGCAAATGATGTAATTCACTGCAAAAATTTTGCAACACTTAACTTCATAAATGGGTGGAACTTTGTGTTATTGTTTTAAATACTGCAATTAAAACCAGCTAAAATGAAAAATTGTAAAATAATCGCGGTTCTGTTATTCCAGCTTTGTATCGGCATGCATTCGTACGCTGGCGTTTTTACCATCACTGTTGCCGATCATATATTTATACCAGCTAATCTTTCAGTTGCCCCCGGCGATACTATAATCTGGAAATGGCAGGCAGGCGTGCATACCACCACCAGCAAAACAATACCAGTAGGTGCTATATCCTGGAACAATGCAATTACAGCGACAGATACCTCCTTTATGTATATAACATCTGTTACTGGCATTTATAGTTATGAATGCACTGTTGATTCCCCAACTGTAATGCCCGGAGAGTTTATCGTAACCAACAATCCAAGAAAAAGCAATAATCCCATATTAACTGTCTATCCCAATCCGGCTGCTGAAAATCTGCATGTTACTTTTAATTCAAAACGACTTTATACTACTAATGTACCAGTATCGGTAATTATGATTGATATTAATAACATTACCTGGATCAACAAGGTTTTTAAGAGCCTGAAAGAAACGGATATCGACCTGCAGGATATTCCCAATGGTACTTATTATTTTCACGCTGTGCAAGGCAACAATACGTTTGATGAGCAATTGGTTATTGCACATTAGCGGGTAAATGGTTTCATTTGGGTGAGGGGGGACAATGCCAGGAGAAACGGCTTGGAGGGGTTAAACTACAGGCACTGTATCGTAAAACCCAGTTCAGTATAATTGGCAATCTGATAAACAATAGCAGCGTTCTATTGAAGAGACAGTACATGTAAAATCCCGGCAAAGATTATTGATTCTGATATTGGCGGAAGTGTCCGCGGGACCTGTAACTGCGAGGGCCATACCGGCGGTGACGGCCCCAGTATCTTTCCCTGCCCGATGTGCTGCGGTGTATGCCCCAGTGCCGGTGCGTCCGGTTAGATACATGGTAGGTCCTGTAGGGAGTGCCATGTGGATCGTGCATCCGGCATCCGGAAAATGCATAAAGCATCACCAGTAAAACTACGGTAAAGAAAATCTTGGTTCTCATTTCGGCTCCAAGATAAAAAAAATATTATTCACACAATGACTTAATTGAAATAATTATAGCAAACCTCAAACTGCTTTAATGAAAACTGTATTCAGCCTGATTAGCGGAAAATTAATAACCCTGTAAATAATAAGCAGTAATTTTGCAGCAATTATGGCTACAAACCTTTCTGTAAATATCAACAAGATAGCCACTTTGCGCAACAGCCGGGGTGGTAACAATCCAGATGTGGTGCAGGCTGCTGTCAATTGTCAGCTATTCGGGGCTGATGGCATAACTGTGCATCCCAGGCCCGACGAACGGCATATAAGGTACAGTGATGTAAGGGAGATCAGTAAAATCATTACTACCGAATTTAATATAGAAGGCAACCCGAAAGAAGATAAATTTGTGAACCTGGTGCTGGAAGTAAAACCAGCACAGGTAACACTGGTACCAGATGATCCGGGACAACTGACATCCAACCACGGTTGGGATACTATCAAAGAGAGGATTTACCTTAGAAACATCATTGAGATATTCAAAAAAGAAGGTATCCGGGTTTCAATATTCGTTGACCCTTCTGAAAAAATCGTTGCCGCTGCAGGTGATACGGGTACAGACAGAGTGGAACTCTATACCGAAGACTACGCCCGGCATTATCTGCAGAACAAAGAAAATGCAATAGCGCCCTACATAAAGGCCGCTGCCACAGCTACTCTGTATGGTCTGGGAGTTAATGCAGGCCACGACCTGGATATGGATAACCTGGCCTATTTCAAACTATCAATACCTGCCCTTCTCGAAGTTTCTATAGGCCATGCTATCATATCTGACGCCCTATACTACGGACTGGAAAATGTGATCCAGTTGTACAAAAGAAAATTGTAAGTATTAGTTTGTAGTTTTATGGTTAAATCACTCATTTAAATATCATGAAAAAACTTTTATTTTTTACGGTTATTCTTTTTTTAGCGGGCACAATTCATGCCCAGCGTTACCTTGGTGTAGCCACAGGAGATTACAGTGCCCTTAACAGTATGTATCTGAACCCGGCCAACATATCGGGTAGCCACGAAAAAGTAGAGGTAAACCTTTTTGCAATTAATATTGGGGTGGACAATAATCTGGGCACATTTACACAATTAAGCAATGTGGGAAACGGCAATGCTTTTAATGTTACCGGCACTCAGGCATTCAGTATGCTGGCGCCTGTGGCCGATGTGAGGCTGCCGGCGGTTATGATAAGCCTTAACGATCCGTTGAAGCAGAGCTTTGCGTTTTCCATACGGGCAAGAGCTATGATCCAGTTGAATCATTTCGACCCGAACCTGTTTACTACGGCATCGAGCGGCGATCATACTGCCAGTGAGAGTTATGAGTTCATGTCGAGCAATTTCAACATGACAGCGCATGCCTGGAGCGAAACCGGTATAAGCTATGGTATACAGGTTCTTGACCAGGGGCCTCATAAAATCAAACTGGGTGTTACGCTCAAGTACCTGGGCGGTATTGATTATATCGCAATTAAAGGCAATAACCTGGATGTAAAATACACTGCCGGAAGTGATACTTTTTATGCTGTAAAATCAGACCTGGAATATGCCAGCAATGCCTTAAGCACCCGGAATGCAGTAACTGACGGGATAAAACTTTCGGATATAACCGGGTCTCTTTTCGGCTCCAAGCAGGGTAGTGGCTTTGGGATGGATATAGGCGCTACTTATAGCTATGATATCAACGGATCAGATAAACCGGGAGATAAAGACAACAGCAGCGCCGGTGTGCACAGGATAAAAGCGTCGGTTGCGGTGACTGATATAGGTGCTATCACCTACAAGGAAAATAATTATATAGTTAATGTAACGGGTAATGGGTATATAACCGGAACCGGATTGTCGGATAACTTCCAGTCGTGGGATAAATTTCGGAACTATATGGTAGGCCAGGGCTTTACCGCCGATACCGGCTCAAAAGCCACTAAATTGTACATGCCTACTGCAATGAATGCCTCGGTTGATTACCAGATATATAAGCACTTTTTTGTAAATGCAATGTATATAGCCAACCTGGCCAACAGGCAGAACTACGGCAATTCTTATTACAATCAGATCACCCTCACCCCTCGTTTCGATACCAGGTTGTTTACCGTGGGGTTGCCAATTACCTATAGTGCGTTGGCCAATGATATGAAGGTGGGTATCGGTTTCCGGTTAGCTGGATTTTTCGTTGGCAGTGATGATATGCTGGCCCTGATGAGCAGTAATCAGCGTGGTTTTAATTTTTATATGGGCGGCTTTGTACCCATATACAAAAAAGCGCATAAAGATAATTTTGGCCCAACAGAATAATACATATGTTTGCATCTTTGAATTATATTATTAATTTAGAGCCTTAAGATTAATTGTACCAACTAAACATACTCCGGATGAGGCTTTTTTTATACACTTTCCTGGCTTTTGCCGGGGCGGTTTTCTTGTTACCTGCCAGTTCATTTGCACAGTTCAACCTGGGTATAGCTACCAGCAACTGGAGTGGCACCAATGTGATGACTATTAACCCTGCATTGATAGCCGACAGCCGCGAAAAATTCACTATTGATATTATAGGTGTTAATGCCGGTGTAGATAATAACCTGGGTACGCTGAGTTCGCTCACCGGTATTAATAATGCTATTAAGAATGGCAATGTGAATAACATGTTTACCTACAGCAATAACAGCACTTTCAGCCTTCTTGCTCCTTATGCCAAAATTAATCTTCCAGGCTTCATGTGGAGCATCAATAAAAACAACAGCATTGCCCTTACTAATAGTGTAAATGCTATGAACCAGTTCAATAATTTCGATCAGTCTTTATTCCGCACAGTAGGAGACCCCAATTATGTTATCAATGGAAACGGAGTAACCACACTTACTTCAAAAAATTTCAATTACACTGCTAATCTTTGGACACAGACCGGCATTACCTGGGCAGGTGTACTGCTTGATAAAGATGAGCATGAAATAAGGGTAGGTGTTACAGTGCGCTACCTGCGTGGTATTGGTTATATCGGCCTTAAAGGCAATAACCTGGATGTAATTTATAAATCGGGCAATGATTCGGTACATGTTACCAACTCTGACCTGGAATTTGCCAGCAATATTCTGACTACACAGAATGCCATACTGAATGGCACCAACAGCAGCAACCTGCTGAGCCAGGTATTCACCAATGCCAACGGTATGGGCATGGGCGGCGATGTAGGTGTAACGTATGATTACATGCCTGAATTTGCCCGCGAGCGGTATAATATGGATGGTCATGAAGGCATGGTGGATTATTCTAGGAACAGGTACCTGATCAGGTTTTCGGCTGCGATAATGGATATTGGTTCTATCAATTATCCATCGGCCAATAACTCCAATGCCACAATTACCGGCAATGGTTATATTACCGGCAAAGGCCTTTCTGACAGTGTAAAGAACTACAACGACTTCCGTAATTATGCCATTCAGCATGGCTTTGCCGCCGATACTGCTCACCTGGCTACAAGGGTATATATGCCAACCACTCTGAGGTTGAGCATGGATTACCACATGTATCGCAATTTCTACATCAACGCGATGTATATTGATAACCTGGCCGACCGCATGAACTTCGGTAACTCTTATTACAACCAGCTCACCATTACGCCCCGTTTTGACAGGCGTATGTTGAGTGTAGGTGTGCCAATAACTTACAGCTGGCTCACCAGCTCGTTTAAGGCCGGTGTGGGTGTGCGTTACAGTGGTTTCTTCATTGGCAGCGACGACCTGCTGGCTGTTGTTGCTAAAAACCAGAGCGGGCTGAATGTTTATATGGGTGGATATGTTCCGTTCTTCAAACATAAGAAACATGACCGCGATGGTGATGGCATATCTGACGATGAAGACGCATGCCCTGATGAATACGGCACCTGGGAAAACAAAGGTTGCCCTGAGCCGGATATGGAGCATGGTGGCAGCGCAGATACCTCAGAGAATTGCCCTGATATGCCAATTCTATCCCGCTCTAAAGCAGGTCATTCAGGATCAAATCTGAAAGCCGGCACTGTTACTGAAAAAGACAATCTGGTGGGGGAGAAGAAAGATGGTGGGGAGATGATTGAGGAGAGGAGGAAGTAATAAAGGCTGAACATAATCTTTAAAAGTGCGGCTGTGTCGCACTTTTTTTATTACAAGAAGAAAAGTTTATCGCTGATAAAATCAGTCTCGCAGGTAAATTTATGGATCAGGTTGAAAAGTTGGGGAACCGGCTAGAACGAAAAAGCCTCCGGATTCGCTGCACAAAACTTTCTACAAATTACATCCGTTACCGCTCCCGGTTTACAGAATGGTATAAACGTATTGGGAAAAAAAGCCTGCCCCATTTAAGGAAGCAGGCAAGTAAATTAAATTAAATACTGAATAAAACTATTGTTCAGGATCGTCGTCTTCTAATTGTTGATTATTGTCCCTAATAATCACATATTGGTCCTCTCCATTTGTAATAATAATCTGATCGTTTTCCCAAGTGAACTTGATAGAAGTGAGTTCGTCCGTGTTGAATTCGTTTATTGCCGTAAGAGGTGGTTTAATATAGTTGTCTATAAAGTTAGCCATTACTTCCCCTGACCTTTCTTCCAAGTGAGCCCAAGCTTCTTCACCGATGTAGCTTCTTCCACCATTTGCTGTGAAGGCGGCAGAAAGCTCAGTTAATCTGTTCGAAGGTGTCGGATCGAGAACAATGAGAATTGGAATGATACCTGCTGCACGACATTCCCGTGGGAAAGATAGTTCCTCAGCAAACCTACCCTGTCCACTTGCGGCTATGGTTACCCTTAGTTTAAACTCATAAGCCAAATTCTCAGCACCGATATAGCAATCAACCTGTCTACCTTTTGCAGTGGGTTGACCATCATCCCCAATCCTCTTAACAATTGAATTTGTGGAGCCCATTGAAACACCTCCTAATGAGTTAGCCAACACAGGTTCAAACAAGTACCCGGTCTCCTGACCTGACCTATTATCAACATCAAACAACCACTTGCGCCAAATAAGCCAACTGTTCAACAGATGATTATTACAGATACCATATTCCAACAAACCACGAGGTCCAACTTGATCCATAGTTGGTTTGGGCTGGGTACTCAATATTCGTTGATACTTTAATCTACGTTTGTGTAAGGAACATACATTGTAAAAGTATAGTTGAAAATCTGCATTAATGTCGATTGCACTCTGCAACGCCGCCAGCAACTGCAACATTGTTGGATGGTTTGCGTGTGAGTCAAACCACTCAAGTGATACCTGATAATAGTCACAGTTTGGCAACCCACTTTGGGGTAACGCAAGACCAAGCCTTTGAATGTCCCATCCTAAGTCAGAAACAATTACGATGAATATTCCGTACAACTTGGATTCGTTCAGAATTAATGCTCGACTTCCGGTTCCGAGAACTCGTGCTCGTGAAAATAGAGCTTTGGTTGTTGCGCTTACAGGCATTTTAAAAAATGGTTAGTTGGTGATGTAATGGTTTTAACGATAACAGTAACGATTCAGTATGTCTCAATGCCGGACTAAATCCTTCAGACTTTGTGAGAATAAAATCTACAAGCATACCTTCACTCTCTTCCTTTGCAAATTTAAACCCATAAGTCAGAACCTGTGTTGCAAACTTAAAAGCGAGTAGCGGAGGTATGGCATTGCCTATCTGTTGTATTTTATCTCCTTGACTGCCGATAAACTCAAAGTAATCTGGGAAAGTCTGTATCCTTGCACACTCACGGAGTGTCAAAGTTCTATCCTCTGTCGGGTGAATAAATTCCCTTGTCGCAGCACTTGTAATTGTCAGACTTGGTTCATCAAGTACTAACCTTTTTAACCCTGATGGAGGACCACCACGTTTCTCTGAAGGAGTTCCATCCATCACCCGTCTGTTTGCCCGTTTGAGGTAAGATTGGTGTTGGAGTTCCGTAGGTAAATTCTTCATTGTTTCACCTGGTCCAATTCCTTTTATACGCTTAGATTGAAGCTCATCATTTGGCGTAGTGAAGTGTTCTGTAACCGTTCCCTTTGGGTTTTTGAGCATTTCAATCCACTGCCCATCCAATTCTTGTGTGTAGGCAACCGGAACATTTTCGAAAGTAGGTTTTGGTAACCCAAACAATGCATCCTCAATATTCACATCAGCCTTCCTGTAAATCTGCCCGTAAGATTTAGACACTGGCTTGGGAAAATCAAAGTCTATACCAAGTCTGTTGCCAAGAATAATAACCCGTTTCCGCCTTTGTGGTACACCATACTCTTGGGTGTACACTTTTTCGAGTCGTATCTGGTAACCCAACTCGACAAATGCTTTTACTAATTCAAAAACGTATTCTCCCTTTTTGGTGGTTAGCAGTCCTTCAACATTTTCCATCATAAACCATTTCGGTTTTATAGTGGAAAGTGCTCTAACATATTGCTTCAACAATAGGTTTCTTGGGTCGTCCCAAAATCTTGTTCCTGCTGTGCTAAACCCTTGACAAGGAGGACCACCAATCAAAACATCGAGTTCACCAGGGACAAGCCCAAGTTCACTTAACAGCGTATCAAAGTTTATGTCGTTGATGTCTTTGCATTCGGCTCTTGTATCTGGAAAGTTAATTTTGTAAGTTTCTATTGCCTTCTCATCAATGTCTGTTGCATAAATTATATCATACCCAGCTTGTTTAAAGCCTAATGAACATCCCCCTGCACCTGCAAACAAACTAATAGATTTTGATTTTCTTGATTTCACCACACGTTTCAATTTGACGTGAAAGTTACGAACAAATATGTTGTGATCGAAAACCCACCAATTGCATTCGGATACGAAAAGTCGGCACCAATAAAAAAAGAAGCCCCGCACTCTTCGCAAGGGCCCTTCGAAGTTTATTTCTTAAGTTTTACCTTAATAGTAACCTTCTTGAACAGTTTTGAGAGTAGCAAGGCTATCAAAATTACCGATGTCATAAAGAGCTGGGTTATTTTTTGATCCGAAACTTCGACATCGGGCCCAATGCCTTATAGTCGGATTTTCCAAGACATTGGTGACTTGGATTTTATTTTAATGCTTACACCATTGGGTGCTTGCATTATAACAGTAAGATAAAAAATGCAAATAGTCAAGTATAGCTTGAAATAAATAAAAATTTCCTCTCGTTCCCGTTTGCAATGGGAATGTCCCGGCAGTGCGTTTGTAACGCACGAAACGTATATTATCCAAGCTTCAGCAACAAGAAAAAAATAAATATGCTAAAAAATTAGGAAAAATAAATTGCATATCGTACATTTGTCCATTAATTAATCAAATATAACAATTTGTTAAACTATGAATTCAGCAAAATTCCATATTATTTGTTGCAAATCGTGTAGTGAATTTGTGAATCTACAGCAAATAAATAGGCCCTGCCCGTGCGAATTTCGCAATAAAATGTATAATAGTCTGAAAAAGAACAGTTTATAACCTTAAAAACTTCCGGTTTTCCGGAAACTTCCGGAAGCAAAACCGCAACTTTAGCCCCAAATCCAGAAGCAAATCCAGAAGTGACCGGAAGCAAAACCCGCAGTTTTATGAAGCAAAACCCGCAACTTTTTGACTGAATAAAAATCACTTTTTCCCCTTTATGTAAATACTTCTTCCCGTTTCTGAAAAGGTTTCGCCCGGCTGCCTGGTTTCTTTGCAGTTCAAAACCGGAGTATGAAGTATTTAGTACTGTTTTCAATTTTGTTATTCACATTGTCTGTTGCCTTTGCGCAGAAAAAGGATTCTGTTACCTTAAAGGAAGTGGGCATAAAAGGATATCGCACTATTACTGGTATGGGGCATATGAATGAGGTGCATGATGGCGTTATCTATTCGGGCCAGAAAAACGAGGTATTGATTACAGATAGTATGGATGCCAATACAGCGCAGGACAATCCACGGCAGGTAATGGGTCGTGTGCCGGGTTCTAATTATTCGGAAACTGAGGGTAGTGGCTTCCCATCCAATGGCATCGGTTTCCGGGGCCTTAACCCTACACAAAGCATCGAAACCAATACCCGCCAGAATGGCTACAATATAGCAGGCGATATTTATGGCTATCCCGAATCTTACTATCTCACTCCGCTGGAGGCTACCGAACGGATAGAGGTGATTCGTGGCGCTTCCTCCCTGCAATTCGGCCCTCAGTTTGGCGGCGTAGTGAATTATATTGTGAAGAAGGCGCCTGAAGACAAACCATTTGAATTCACCACCGAAGAAACCGGTGGCAACTATGGGCTGATGAATACCTTTAACTCAGTGGGCGGTACCTGGAAAAAGTGGAACTACTATGCTTTCGTAAAAGCAGAGTACCAGCAGGGTTACCGGCAGAATTCGCAGATGGAGCAGGTAGCCGGTTTTGCAAGGGTTGAGTACAAGGCAAACGATAATTTTAAAGTGGGACTGGAATATTCTTTGCTCCGTAACCTGCTGCATATGCCCGGCGGACTTGATGATGCCCGATTCAATCAGAATCCTGATCAGTCATTCAGGTCCCGCAACTGGCTGGTTACACCATGGAATATTGTGGCGCTTACATCTGAGTACAAAGTTTCTGAAAAAACTATGTTTACCTTTAAGTCAGCGCTTAATGTAAGCTCCCGAAGCATAGTATGGCGCAATGAAGATGGCGGACCTGAAACAATGGATACCATCAGCACTGCAACCAACAGCTATATACCCCGCGAAGTGGAACACGAATATTTCAAGAGTTCAACTTCTGAACTACGAATGCTTACCAACTACAACATAGGAGCAAAAGAACAAACGTTGGCTGCAGGTGTGCGTTTCTTTGAT
>Ga0214164_1001991_pt1 | contig 11020 bp, 10 predicted proteins | sample TroBogepilimnion_13_FD_153003 | JGI IMG/M metagenome (GOLD analysis project Ga0214164, IMG submission 153003) | Freshwater microbial communities from Trout Bog Lake, WI - Practice 03JUN2009 epilimnion v4 | ecosystem: Environmental > Aquatic > Freshwater > Lake > Epilimnion/Euphotic zone ...
AGCAAGGTTGTGGCCGATAAAGAGCAGGAAGCTATTAAGTATAAAGACTACTTTGATTTTGGGGAGCCCATCAGTAAAATACCATCGCACAGGCTGCTGGCAATAATGCGCGGCTTTATGGAAGGGGTATTGAGGATGGAGATAGCACCGGTGGAGGAAGATGCTCTGGCGCTGATAGAAGATCAGTTTGTAAAGGTGGATAATGAAGCAGGTGTGCAGGTAAGGAAGGCTGTGAAGGATAGCTGGCGGAGACTATTGCAGCCGGGGATGGAAAGTGAGTTCAGGGCATCACTGAAAACCAAGGCTGATGAGGAGGCCATCAATGTGTTCTCGGAAAATCTGAGGCAACTGTTACTAAGTTCGCCGCTGGGCAGCAAGCGGATACTGGCTATTGACCCGGGCTACCGGACCGGGTGTAAAGTAGTATGCCTGGATGAAAAAGGCACGCTGCTGAAAACAAGCCTTATTTATATACACGAGCCCGGACGACTGATTGATGCGGAGCATAAGATCCGGTCATTGGTAAAGGAATATAGTACACAATCATTTGCCATTGGTGATGGGACAGCAGGGCGCGAAACGGAACAGTTTATAAAAAAGCTGAACCTGGGGTTGCCTATATTTCTGGTGAACGAAGACGGGGCATCTGTCTACTCAGCATCGGAGATAGCAAGGGAAGAATTCCCCAATGAAGATATCACTATTCGCGGCGCAGTGAGCATAGGCAGGCGGCTGATGGACCCACTGGCTGAGCTGGTGAAAATAGACCCCAAAAGCATTGGTGTGGGCCAATACCAGCATGATGTAAACCAGGTGCGGCTGAAAGACAGGCTTGATCAGACAGTGGTGAGCTGTGTAAATACCGTTGGGGTTAACCTGAATACAGCAAGCAAGCATTTACTGAGTTATGTGAGCGGTATAGGCCCGTCGGTGGCTGAAAATATTGTGAACTACCGGAGTGAGCTGGGCAGGTTTACCAGCCGCAAGCAACTGATGAAAGTACCCCGGCTTGGCGCTAAAGCTTATGAACAATGTGCAGGGTTTCTGCGGATAAAAGACGGTGAAGACCCGCTTGATGCAAGCGCTGTACACCCTGAAGCTTATCAACTGGTAGCCAATATGGCTGCTGATATCGGCGCTGAGGTAAAATCGCTGATAGGTAATGAAGAACTGATAAAAAAGCTAGAACCGAAAAAGTACATTACCAGGGATACCGGGGAACATACACTGCGGGATATTATCAATGAACTAAAAAAGCCGGGCCTTGATCCCCGGAGTGAGGTACAGCAATTTGAATTTGCAGCTATTTACACTATTGAGGATGTAAAGGTGGGTATGATAGTGCCGGGATCGGTAACCAATATTACCAGGTTCGGGGCGTTTGTGGATATAGGCGTAAAGCAGGATGGCTTGGTGCATGTATCGGAGATGGCGCATAAATACATTACCGACCCTAATGAAGTTTTAAAGCTCAACCAGAAAGTAAATGTGTTGGTAACGGAAGTAGATATAGCCCGGAAGCGCATTGCCCTATCTATAAAACAGGCCACTGAAGCGCCTGCACGGAAAGACAAGCCAGCGCCTCCTCAACCACGCAAAGAATTCAATAACCCAAAACCAAAAGAACCTGAACCCTTAAATATGAATGATGCGCTGAGTATGCTGAAGAATAAATTCGGGAAGTAGCGCATTCAGGCATGGAATACTTTGGAAGTGATTCGCACCTTTGATTTAATTTATTCGTATTTTGCCACCAAACCTTCCAGGTTATTATGCTGCGAAACTTTTTATTTATTGGAGCAGGTGGCGCTATTGGTAGTATGGCCCGGTATGGCGTCAGCTACCTGATGAGTAAATTTATTGAGCAACCGCTTAGGTTTTACATCACATTTACTATAAATGTTCTGGGATCTTTTATTATAGGATTATTGTTTGGGCTGGTGAGCCGCCACCAGCTTTCTCCGCTCAACTACCTGATTTTGGCTACAGGTTTCTGTGGCGGGTTTACTACCTTTTCCACTTTCGCACTCGAAAATATCGACCTGATGAGCAGGGGGCAATCTTTGCTAGCACTGTTTTATACCGGGTTGAGTATTGTGGTGGGCCTGGCACTTTGCAGATTGGGGATATGGCTGGCAGGGTGATACAGGTATTTTATTCTTTTGATTAATCCTCAGTTGTTTGGTAATTTCGCAGTGCCAATGCTAAATTATAATTACCATGCTTGATATTAAAGTTCCTTCCGTAGGTGAATCTATCACCGAAGTTACACTAGTAAAATGGGTTAAGAAAGAAGGGGATTATGTGAACCGTGATGAAGTGCTTTGTGAACTGGAATCGGAGAAAGCCACTTTTGAACTCAATGCCGAGCAGGCAGGTGTGCTGCATATTGTAGCCCAGGATGGCGCTACCTTAAAGATAGGCGATATAGCGTGCAGTATTGATGAATCGGCGTCCAAACCAGAAGAAGCAACGAAGCCTGCAAGTGAAGCTGTGCCTGCAAAAACAGTCAAATCTGCAACCACCGCTCCGAAACCAGATATGCCGGTAAAGGAAACAAAACCTGCACCGGTAGCGGCGCCTGTAGCTACTACAGAAGCAATACCCGCTGATGTTAAGGCAACGCCTGTGGCACAGGCTATAATGAGCGACAAGCAGGTGAAACCAACTGAGGTGAAAGGTTCGGGGGCCCAGGGTAAGATATTGAAAAATGATGTGCTGGAGGCATTAACACATCCGGGCCGTAAAGGTGGCGATGCCGCTTTTGGCCGTGAAGTGAAGCAGGAGAAAATGAGCAATCTGCGCAAAACAGTGGCACGCCGACTGGTTGAAGCCAAGAATAGCACTGCTATGCTCACCACTTTTAATGAAGTGGATATGAGCCGCATAATGGAGATACGGAAGCAATATAAAGATATCTTTAAAGAATCTCACGGTGTGAACCTGGGCTTTATGTCGTTCTTCACAAAGGCCTGCTGCATAGCATTGCAGGAGTGGCCGGCGGTGAATGCCTATATTGATGGCGAGTCATTGATTTACCATGAGTATTGCGATATCTCCATAGCAGTATCAGGGCCTAAGGGGCTTGTGGTGCCTGTGATACGCAATGCTGAAAGCCTGGGTATGGTCGACCTGGAAAAGAAAGTGCTGGAGCTGGCCACCAAGGCCCGCGAAAATAAACTGAGCCCCGATGAAATGGCAGGTGGCACATTTACCATAACCAATGGCGGGGTATTTGGTTCACTGATGTCTACGCCCATTATAAATATACCGCAGAGTGCTATACTGGGTATGCACAAGATACAAGACAGGCCGGTAGCCATAAATGGCAAAGTAGAAATACGCCCAATGATGTACCTGGCAGTAAGTTATGACCACCGGATTATAGATGGTCGTGAGTCGGTTGGCTTCCTGGTAAGGGTTAAGGAACTGCTGGAGAACCCGGAATTGCTTTTATTTGGGAAAGATCCGGTGAAGGCTTTGCTGGAGGTGTAAAATTATTAAGACAGATACCCTATCTTAATTCCACCTTTTAGGCCTGCGGGAATGTAAAATATGGTACCCTGTTCTTACTAATAGTGCTATTACTACTGCTGCTGCTACATACGTCAAAATGCTCATAACTGATCTATTCTTTGGCTCTTCTGATAATGGTGCAAAGGTAGGGCAAACCCAGTGTTAACAACATTTTAATACTGTTGCTGCCATGTTAATGGCGGCTTTACGGTCTTATATTATCTTGAATGCCGCGTTTTTCAGCGGACATTTATATTGCATGAAGACATGAAATCAATGCGTTGGCGTTTGTTTTTCAGCACTGTTTCTCTTTGCTTTACTTTTGTGATAATAATGGTGGCCTGTGCGGAATAAAAGAAACACAACTACTACCAGAACTGCTAACAATGACCACATTCCCATAACTGATTATTTTTTACACGTACCATTATATTATTAAAGGTACATCTTAAAATTCGCTACAATCATCAGTGACTCCTATAAAATCAAAGATTGGCAACTGTTTAGCATATCACCACCCATAATGGAGCAACTATTGCATATGAGTAGTGATCCACCAGGTATTACCGTAAGGATCTACCACTCCCCCACTCCTCCCATAGGGCATATCTGCAATGGGTGAAATAGCTGTAGCACCGGCATTTAAGGCTTTGGCATATGTGGCATCGGTATCGGCTACATAAATAAAGAACCCACCAGTTCGTGACTCATAAACCCCAGTAGCATCAGCCAGCATAATCACACACTCCCCTACTGTTAGTTCTGCGTGCATGATGATTTGTTCATCGCGCATGTGGCGCATTTTTTCTTCGGCGCCGAAAACATCTTTCATGAAGTTTATGAATTCGGCTGCACCTTTTATAATAAGGTAGGGCATCACCTGCTTGTAACCTGTTGGGATGTTAGCCATTGACATTATATTTGTAGTTATAAATTTTCGAAAACAGCGTATTCAGATAAAAAACTACAAATAAAGTTATCTATTTAAATGTTAATGGCAAAGTAAAGTAAACAGACACGGGTACGCCATCTTGTTTTCCGGGTATCCATGCCGGCATATTTCTTACTACCCGCATAGCCTCTTCATTGCAGGCATCATCCAACCCCTTCACAACCGAGACTTCTGTTATGGATCCTGTTTCCTGTACAACAAATTTCACTATCACGCGCCCTTCAATTCCATGTAATTTTGAAACCTGCGGATATTTAACATTATTTCTTATGTATTTATTGAGGTCATATTTAGTCGTTGGCATTTGCTCACAGTAATTGTAAATTTTACCTTTAAAAGGAGCTTCAACACCATTCTCCTTAAAGTAATGCCCTAATAGAAGTTTGCCATCGGCATATTCCTCTTTCCGTTCAATCTGTTCGCTGTTGAGATATCGCTCTATCCAAATACCATCCTTAATTCCAAGTTTGTAGCTATTCTGACTGTGAATTATTTTGTTGTTACCTCTATCGTAATAAAGCCATAAACCATCTTTTTTGTTATCAACAAAATTCCCTTCCATAACCATTATTTTGTTCTCAGGATTGAGGAAAATATAGTGCACATTTTTTTTGCCACTGGTGTTGAGTTCAAAAGATGTGATGTCTGAAGTAACAAAAGTATCAAGTTGTGAAAATACAACCACTGGTAGCAGTAAGCTTAAACTTAAAAGTAAAAATTTCATTGGAAGTAATTTTCGGGAATTTTATAACTGATATCTATATTGGCTATGAAAGTAATAAACATTAATACAAATTGCAAAATACTCAAAGAAATAGCCCGGACTGATCCGGGCTATTTGTTATTTACTACAATTTTTCTGGATGATCGGCAATTAAATCAGCTTTGCAGCTTCGCCTTCAGCCCCTCATTCAGTGCGTCCAGAAAATCTTCGGTATTCAGGTAATCACCTTTGCCTACATTATTGCCATGTATACATACAGCCAGGTCTTTGGTCATTTTACCGCTTTCTACAACTTCTACACATACCTGCTCCAACGCATTACTGAAGTTGATTAGCTCCTGGTTATTGTCCAGCTTGCCACGGAAGGCCAGGCCACGGGTCCAAGCAAAAATGGATGCTATGGGGTTGGTTGATGTCGGCTTTCCTTTCTGGTATTCGCGGTAGTGGCGGGTAACTGTGCCGTGGGCTGCTTCGGCTTCCATAGTATTGCCGTCGGGGGTAATGAGTACTGAAGTCATCAGGCCCAGTGAACCAAATCCCTGTGCTACCGTATCGCTCTGCACATCGCCATCATAATTCTTACAAGCCCATACAAAATTGCCGTGCCACTTCAGTGCACTGGCCACCATATCATCTATGAGGCGATGCTCATAGGTAATGCTGCTTTTTTCAAATTCAGTCTTGAATTCTTCATTGAATATCTGCTCAAAAATATCTTTGAAACGGCCATCATATTTCTTAAGAATGGTGTTCTTTGTGCTCAGGTATAGCGGCCATTTTTTCTGAAGTGCCATATTGAAGCATGCCCGTGCAAAACCCATGATGCTCTCATCGGTATTATACATTGCCAGCGCTACGCCATCGCCTTTAAAGTTGTACACTTCATGCTCAATAACCTTGCCGTCTTCGCCTTCAAATTTTATAGTCAGTTTGCCCTTGCCCTTGGTTACAAAATCGGTAGCGCGGTACTGGTCGCCGAATGCATGACGGCCTATACATATTGGCGCAGTCCAGTTAGGCACCAGCCGTGGTATATTGCTCATTACAATCGGCTCGCGGAATACAGTACCATCCAGTATGTTACGGATAGTGCCGTTGGGGCTCTTCCACATCTGCTTCAGATTAAATTCAGTAACCCTTGCTTCATCGGGCGTAATAGTAGCGCACTTAATGCCTACACCATATTGCTTTATGGCATTTGCAGAGTCAATAGTTACCTGGTCGTTGGTAGCATCGCGATGCTCAATGCCCAGGTCATAGTATTTTATATCAATATCCAGGTAAGGAAGTATCAGTTTTTCTTTGATATACTTCCAAATGATGCGTGTCATTTCATCGCCATCAAGCTCCACAACGGGATTTGCTACTTTAATTTTTGCCATAGTATATATTTATCTGAAATAATTTTTTAGCCTTAGGTGTGCCACACTTTGAAAGTGTGGCACACCTTTAGAAATAACCGCGCAAATGTAAAACCTTTATTGAAGAAATTTTCATGAGAATAATCAGGTATTCATATGGTCTTGATCTGATCACTTTCCTCCCACCCCAACGATGTGCGCATCTTTCCCTACTTTTGCACCCTGCTGTTAAACAAATTTCAAATTCCCAATTCCAAATTCCAACAAATGCCCCAGCCATACAAGCACCTTTTTTTCGACCTTGACCACACATTATGGGATTTTGATAAAAACTCGGAGGCCTCATTAAGGACATTATATAAGGAATATGAGCTCGAAAAATATGGCATTACCGACTTTGACGCCTTATTCAAGAGTTATGTAATTCACAATGATAAACTATGGGAACGCTACCGCAATGGCTTCATAAAGCGCGATGAACTGCGCTGGAAACGGATGTGGCTGATGTTGCTGGACTTTAAAGTGGCGGATACCTCACTTGCCCATGAAATCAGTACGGCATACCTGGAAATATTGCCTACCCAGACCCTGCTGGTACCCCATGCAAAGGATATCCTCGATCACTGCAAAGGCCGCTATGAGATGCACCTCATTACCAATGGTTTTGATACCACTCAGCGACTGAAGCTGCAATACTCTGGCATAGCACGCTACTTTACCCACCTTATTACCTCTGAGCGCAGCAACAGTATGAAGCCCCACAGGGATATCTTTGAATTCGCACTAAAACAGGCAGGCGCTACCGCAGATGAAAGTATAATGATAGGTGATGCAATAGATATTGATATACTTGGCGCTATCAATGCCGGCTGGGATACAGTATATTACAACCCACATCATGTAGCACATGGCCGCAAACCAACTTATGAAATAGAACATCTTGAAGAACTGATGAGGATTTTTTAAAGGCTCAATGACTGAAAGGCTTAATTGCTCAATGGCTTAATGACTGAATTGTACAATGGTCCTATAGTTCGAATTCGGTACAAATGAGTTTATTTCATTAGCTTTGTTGAACCTAAACCAGAAATTTCGGGAGCTATATTTGTTGAAAAATGAAAAGGGCAACTGGCGAATGGCCACATTGTAGAATATGATGTGGTATCGCATGCAGAACTCAGGTTTAAAAACAGGCGTACTTTTTGCAGTGCCATGATTTTGCCAGATAATGCGGAACCTTTACTTGGCTGCATCCCAATGAAGGATATGGATGTATTAATAAGTCCTACCAGCCAGGAACTGGTTGTAAACCCTGATCATCCTTATCATGCTCAAATGATAATATAACTGACTGGAATTTATAAAATCTGATTTTATTATTTCCACTATTTAAGAGTCTGAATTTATTTTAGAATTGATTCGGAAATCCTTTCAGCAGACTGCCTGAAATATAGTCGATCTATGAAAAGGTTCTGTTGATTAATAAACAGTACATAACCATACTTCGCCGGGTATACCGGAAGTGTCGTAGGTGCTGCACAAACCGTTAGCGCCGGAGGATGTCTGGTTGCCCAGGTCTTTTGTAAAAACCAGCTGATTATTGTATGTACACTGGCAATGGTATTCTTTTTTGCAGGATGCGAAGGTGATTATACCAATAGTAATTACAAGAAAAGTATAAATAGCCTTTTTCATTTTTTGCCGGTTTTTTTAAGAATATTGAGCGAATTTAGTTTAATTATCTTTGACGACGAAACCATTAATTCATTTTTATTTCAGCAATGCGATCTAAACCAGCCCATTGCTTTGAATCCTTGTATTAATATGCTTACTATAACTAACGCCACCATTACCGATATTCCACTGATACGGGAAATAACCTACAGGGTATGGCCATCTACCTATATCCCGATTATAGGGAGGGAACAACTGGATTATATGCTTGACCTGTTTTATACGCCCGACGAACTGAAAAAACAGATGGAGGTTTCGGGGCATAATTTTATCCTTTGCTACAGCGATGAAACACCTGTGGGTTTTGCTTCTTACTCTGAATTGGAACCGGGCATCTACAAACTGCATAAACTGTATGTATTGCCGGAAACGCAGGGTATGGGCGCCGGGCGAATGATGCTGCAACACCTAGCAAAAGCCATCAAACAGGCAGGCGGTAATTTGCTGCGGCTCAATGTGAACAGGTATAATACCAATGCTATGGCATTTTACAGCAAATACGGTTTCAGGCATTCAAGCGATGAAGATATAGATATAGGTGGTGGGTACTTTATGAATGATTATGTGCTGGAGATTGATGCATAGGTATAGCATATGCAGGCATGAGTAAATAGCCAACTATTATTTTTTGAAAACATCATCGAGCATAGCAGCCAAACGCAGCCCTCCTGTGAGAATTTGTTTTTCAATTACCGCCTGATTTTTGGCGGCATACACCTCATCAATAGTGGCATCTTCAAAATCATATATCTGCGGCAAAAAAGACCTTGATTGTTTTAAGGCTGCCACATTATTGAATTTTTTGAATTCCTCTTTTTCCTTTTCACTGAGATGAGCATAGAGGGCCAGGCAATTATCCAGTTTTATTTTCCGGTCGTAAATAATACCACCGTCCCATAATGAATGCAGGTTGGTTTCCTTGCCATTGAAGGTAACCGTAACCATATTACCCCCTCTGTCTTCGGCATAACCCGTATGAAGCGGCTGGGAGAGATCGCCCCATAGGTGGATCAATACCATAATATTTATTCTCTTTTCATCATCTGAGAGTTTGCCGTTTTTAAGGTTATTATAGGCTTTGTTCATTTCATTGATGCAATTGGTCTCAGCCGGATTGGGCACATATTCCTGCCCTTTGGGTATATTGATGAAATGCCAGGACGACATGTATTTATACTTAGGATCACTCCTCACGTCATCCATCCATGTGGCGGCTGAATCGACAGTAATTCCGTTGAGATATTTGGTAACCATTTCCTGGGTATGCTGATTCATATAATGCCAGGCAACTTCGGCAACCATGTGATGGCCTTCTTTGCCCCAGCCATAAGAATTCTGTGTAGAAAAGAGGGCTATCATCAGTGTTGCAACCAGGATGGAAATTTTGTGCATATAGAATTGGTTTTGGTTCAAAAATAATATTATTGTGCTAATATTATGTTTGTAGGGGGTTAAATTTTTGTGTAGTTCCTATATCTGGCTTTACCAACAATAATATCTGACTAATCATTTTAAAGCGGAAAACTGAGATTCTTGGTCAATTGCATATATCACATGATACAAAATAGGGTAACATAATTAACAGGATAAGATTCATAATGATATCCAATTCCCCTATCACCCCCAATTACGAAATTCATCCGTAAATTGCACTTAATGAGTAGTGAGGTAATTAATAAACGAACGGATGCGGGCAATATTGAGGTGCTGGGGGCACGGGTACACAACCTGAAGAACATAGACGTAAGCATACCCAAAAACAAGCTGGTGGTGATAACTGGTATCAGCGGCAGCGGCAAGAGTTCGCTGGCGTTTGATACGATTTTTGCAGAGGGGCAGCGGCGGTATATGGAGAGTTTTGCAGCCTATGCACGGCAGTTTATGGGCGACCTGGACCGGCCCGATGTGGATAAGATAACAGGTCTGAGCCCGGTGATAAGCATAGAGCAAAAGACCACCAACCGAAACCCCAGGAGCACTGTGGGTACTGTAACAGAGGTGTATGATTTTATGCGCTTGCTGTTTGCCAGGGTGGCTGAGGCTTACTCTTATAATACGGGCAAAAAGATGGTGAAGTTCAGCGAAGAGGAGATAGTGGCGCACATACAGCAGAACTTTAAAGGCAGGAAAATACTGCTGCTGGCGCCTGTGGTGCGGGGCAGGAAAGGGCATTACCGCGAGCTGTTTGAACAACTGAGGAAGCAGGGCTACCTGAAGGTGCGCATAGACGGCGAAGTAACCGACCTTAAGGAACGAATGCAACTGGACCGCTACAAAATACATGATATAGAACTGGTGGTGGACAGGCTGGCGGTGAATGCCGAAGGACAAAGCCGCCTGAGCCAGAGCGTACAGAAGAGCCTTCAAATGGGTAAAGACCTGATGTTTATTGCTGATGCCGAAACCAATGCCATAACCCAATACAGCAAAACGCTGATGTGCCTGGAGACTGGTATAAGTTATGAAGAACCATCGCCGAATACATTTTCGTTCAACTCGCCATATGGGGCATGCCCCAAGTGCAAGGGGCTGGGCAGTATATACCAGGTGAATATGGCCGAGGTGCTGCCGGATATGAATAAGAGTATAACGGATGGCGGTATAGCCCCATTGGGCAGCGAACGCGATGCATGGGCCTACCAGATGGCGATCGTGCTGGCTAAGAAAAACAAAATTCCGCTTGATAAGCCCATAAAGGATATACCGGAAAAACAACTGAACCTGCTGCTGTAT
>Ga0214164_1001992_pt1 | contig 11015 bp, 5 predicted proteins | sample TroBogepilimnion_13_FD_153003 | JGI IMG/M metagenome (GOLD analysis project Ga0214164, IMG submission 153003) | Freshwater microbial communities from Trout Bog Lake, WI - Practice 03JUN2009 epilimnion v4 | ecosystem: Environmental > Aquatic > Freshwater > Lake > Epilimnion/Euphotic zone ...
CATTTTCATCTTCACCATCCTCTTCATCATTACCCTCGCTATATACCTTCAGAAAGCCGTCAAAACGCATTACCTCACCCGTAGCTGTAAGCTGGTCGGGCTGGGTCGATACATTTATTTTAGCTATTGTGCGCTCCAGTTGTGCGTCTGCCATCTGGCAGGCCATAGTGCGCTTCCATATCAGTTCATAAAGCCTGCTCGAGTCAGCGTCTCCGGCCGATGTGGCCATCATATCGGTAGGCCTTATGGCTTCATGCGCTTCCTGTGCCGATTCATTTTTTGTTTTGTATACACGCTGCTGATGGTATTTTTCGCCATACTGGGCTATAATTGCTACCCGGGCGCCATCAATTGCCGTCTCCGACAGATTAACAGAATCCGTTCTCATATATGTGATATGCCCGTTCTCATACAGCTTCTGTGCCAGCAACATGGTTTTTGACACCGAGTAGCCCAGCTTCCTGCTTGCTTCCTGCTGCAGGGTAGAAGTTGTGAATGGCGCTGATGGCGATTTTTTGGCGGGCTTTACCTGTACATCATTTACGGTATAGCTGGCGCCTATGCACCTGGTAAGGTAATTTTCTGCGCCCTTTGCATCGCTTAACCTGTCTGGCCCTTCTGCTTTAAAAGTTACTTTCTTTTTGTTGAGGTCATCTGCGCTGAAAAAGGCTTCTACTTTAAAATTGCTGTTTACCTTAAACCTGGTAATATCTCTTTCCCGCTCCACTATCAGCCGCACTGATACCGATTGCACACGGCCTGCCGACAGATTATTGCGCATACTCATTTTGCGCCACAGTACCGGAGATAATTCAAAACCCACTATACGGTCCAGTATACGCCGGGCCTGCTGTGCATTCACCAGGTCCATATTTACAAACCTGGGGTTCTTTACCGCTTTCTCAATCGCTGGCTTGGTTATTTCATGAAAAACTATTCTCTTGGTTTTATAGGGGTCCAGGTCCAGTACTTCACACAAATGCCACGATATGGCTTCACCCTCACGGTCCTCATCCGTTGCCAGCCATACATCATCCGATTTTTTAGCCAGCGCCCTGAGTTCCTTTACTACCTTCTGCTTATCCTCCGAGATGATATACTTGGGTTTATATCCGTTTTTCAGGTCTATGCCCATATCTTCTTTTTCAAGATCACGGATATGGCCATAGCAGGATTTTACTTCAAAATCGCTGCCTAAAATTTTTTCTATGGTCTTCGCCTTCGCAGGCGACTCCACTATCAGTAAATGTTTAGCCATTATTAATTGCTGCTTTTTTTTTGCCTTAAAACATGGCAAGAGTGTGCAATAATAGAATATTGTTTCCAAATAGAAAAAAAGGGGAGCAAATCTCCCCTTAATTATAGAAATATTATCATATTATTAATGTGCAATTATTATGCTTCCGCTGCCATGTGCTCCATTTTGGGTGATACTATAATTATACACGCCTTCAGGCAGGTCATCTGTTCTGAAGGTAACATTTGTTTCTGTTCCGCCTGCTGCATGAATTGTTTTTGATTTCACTGCCCGTCCGGCTATGTTCGATAAAGTTACCGTTATTGTTTCATCGGTAATGGTCCCAACCGGGATATTAATAATCATATTGGCCCGATCGGGATATGCCGCGTGAAATGTAATAGATTGTGTTACATTATTTATACCTGTACTAGCTAATGGAACATTACCGGAATACATGCGTATAAATGGTACATACTGGCTGAAAACGGTATCAAACGGGCTGTAATGCAGGGTGTGGCTGCCATCATTATTCGATGTATCTGTTATCGCGAAACCTCCTGTCATTCTGGGTATAGGATTGATCAAAGAAGCGAATTCAAGAATATTGGTAGTTACATGGTCCAGCTGTAGCATTGCTGCATAGGTCGTGCCGGGCTGTAATATAAATGGAGCTACGCCGCCGCTGGCTGCAGTATCAATCCTGAAATCCCACCATTTTATTGCAGTGAAAGATGACGTATCTCCGGCCGTTATCGGCTTCGTAACCGATGTACCCTTATAGGTCCACGTAGTCTCCCCCTTGTGTATGGAATATAACTGCACGCTTACTTTACCAAGTGGCCCGGTAGGAGTTGTAATTGGTGAAAAGGCTACTCCGAAACCCGAAATGGTATCACCAACCGAAGATGATGGCACATCAAACCGCGTTCCCACCATTGATGAAGATGCCGGTGATCCCGGAAATGTACCCGCTACCATGTTCACAAAATAATTGGTTGCTACCACAGTATCACTCAGCATCCAGGTAGTATCAGTTGCATTAAATCTTACCGTATCCGGGTTATTAGTTGAGTCAGCATCACTGGTTAGTGCCGTATTAAGGGCACATGTATAGCTCCCCGTACTTGTCGGTTTGAATTTTGGCAGGAACATGGGTGTATCATTGGTGTTTGCGGGCAAAGTTGGAAATAAACCTGAATGGGAATAAATACTCGAAATACCATTATATATATGGGCAGCTACCGGCACATTCATTTCATTGCTGTACCCGTAATTGCTCAGAAAAATACCGGGTACAAAACTATCCACAAACACCAGCGGCGCATTGAATATCGATCCGTTATAGGCTGTAGGGTCAGGGGCAAGCATAAATGATCCCGATATGCCTGCATCATGTGGCTCCAGTTCCGTAAGGCTCATATCATCTATCATCCACGATAGGTCGTAATACGATTCGCCATAATACACATATCGGATGTACCGCCGGATGCCCTGCCACAGTTGCTGTGATATTCAAATGAATCAGTGCAACATTGGCTGTTGTCGAGCCCCACATCACAGCATCATTACTACTTATAGGGTATACCGTATAGGTAGCAAAGGTAGGATCGGTGCTTACCCATACCTCTGTCATATCCTGAACATGCCCGTAATATTCTTCAAAATTTAGCCGCACTGTAATATGGCCGGTGCAATTATAAGCCGGCGATTGCAGCCATGCCGATGGTGCGCAGCTTCAATCATTATTAATGGAGTCGGCGTCAAATATCATCCAGCCATCTGCTGCGGTTGTTGAGTACATAAGCCCCATTGTATTCATGGAGGTAGTTGCCCAATCCGACCAATGGCAGGCTCCGGTCCCATTGATAATTCCCGATGTCCAGCCTGCCGGCAGGGTAGTATCTGTGCCCGTACCAAAAGTTTCAGTAGCCATGGTAAAGGAAATATAAAAATTATGGCTACCTCCTTGCAGAGATAGCCACACAATTCTTGCCAGATTGCCTGGTCAGTTGAGATGCCTGTTAATGTACAATGCTTATACGTCCATTAGTATATTGGCCATCAGTTGTCACACTATATATGTATATCCCGTCCGGCAAGTCATTAAGCGGCAAGGTAACCTTCATTTGCTGTCCTCCCTTGGCTGCTGCCGACTCCGAACGCACCTGCCTGCCGGTTATATCGGTCAAAGTCACTGTAACTCTTGCATCCATAGCCAGGGTAAGCGGAATGGTAATACTGTTGTCTGCCGGAACCGGATAAGGGATCCCAATATCGTTTACCAATGTTTGGTTCTTTATTTGCGTATAATCTACCGGATTATTCCCAAAATACAATTGAACCATGGGTACAGCCTCAGGAAGCCCCGCACCGGGCAAAGGATTAAATGTAGGTGATCCGTTATTTAATGAGGTATCATACAAACCAAAATAACCGGTATAAGCATATTCAGGCGATGCAGCTGTAGCATCAACCAATAGCTGGGTAGTAACGCTGTCTGTCTGTATCACGGCCGCATAGGTAGTGCCGGGCCGAAGTACAAACATATTTACACCTCCCGAACTGAACGGATCAATCCTGAAAAAGTCAATGTTTGTTGCAGTAATCGTTGAGATATCAGATAAAATCACCGGTTTTGCCACCGATGTTCCTACATAAGTCCAGCTGCTCTCATTTTGCTTTATGGAGTAGAGTTGCACACTTACCGTTGCGTTCCCTTCAGTTGGTACACTGCCTGAGGAAAATACGACTCCAAATCCCGAAACAGTATCACCAACACAATTTGGGGGAACATCAAATCGGGTGCCTCTGAAATACGAAAAAGGAGACGGTCCCGGTTTATACAGGTAGTAACTCTCCGTAATAGGCCCCTGGTTAATATTCCATATAGTATCAGAAACTGAAAATATGGATGTATCTCTGTTGTCAGCAGTTACCGAATCACCCCGAAATGCCGCTGAAAACTGGCACAAAAAACTACTGGCATATGGCGGATAAAATGCCGGAAAACGGAATACAGAATCGGTTGCGTTTAACGATAACCCTGCTATTGTATCGCTTTTTGAATACACAACTGCTCCACTCGGATCATAAATTATTGCATTCAGATAAATATTGGAATCCGCATGTCCGCCAGTATTGCTTAAATAAGTAATTGGGTAAACTGAATCAAGAAATGCAAGCGGAGTAGAAAAAATAATGGAGTTGTATGCCGGTGAATCCGGTACATACATAAATCCGCCACTCAGGCCAATATCATAAGCTTTAAGTTTGGTCAGGCTAAGATCATCTATCATCCACGAATAACCTCCGTTTTGCCCTGATTCATCGTAATAGACAAACCGGATATAAACAGCTGGCTGCAATGCGGCTGCCGATGTGATATTGATCTGCACTGTAGCAACATTCGCGGTAGCCCCGTTGGCGGGCAGGCTCCTGTTCAGCATCACCGGATAGCGGGTATAGGTACCAAATGCAGGATCAGTACTTACCCATACCACACACGAATCATAAAGGCTCTGGTAATATTCTTCAAAACTAAGCTGAACTGTGGTGTCTGAATCGCAGTTATATGCGGGCGATTGCAGCCAGCCTGCCGGTGCACAATGGCAGGTATCACCCAGCGAATCTGAGTCGAATATCATCCAGCCATTAGCTGAGGTTGTTGAGTTCATTGGCCCCATTGAGTAGGCCGAGGTTGAGGCTACATTCGTCCAGTGCCAGGTACCCGGGCCTGCAATAATTCCTGCGGTCCAGCCCAAGGGCAGTGTCGAGTCAGACCCAGTCCCGAAAGTCTCGGTTGCAATGGTTAAAGATGTGGTTTTTGCTGCACGATGCAATTTGGGGTTAATCGCTTTGCTGTTTGCGCTGCTTAACGGTATACTCCTTAAACCTGGAATTGCCTTACTTATGCTCTGGGCAGAAACACGTGGCAGAAAAAGGGTAATAGCAGCCAGTAATAATAGTCTTCTCATTATAATCAGGTTAAGCAATTCTTTGTCAAATGTACCCTCTTTCATTAAGTCTTCAAAAAACCTGCCGGTAACTGGTAAAACTACAGAAGCGTATGTTTTATTGTACCAGCAAAAACTATGCCGCAAAAAAGACATAAAAAAGGGGCAATGAATGAACATTACCCCTTTTCAATTACTGAATTAATATGATCTTAGTGTGCAATAACTACACGGCCGGTTGTATGTTCGCCGTTAGCAGATAAAGTGTATATATATACTCCTGAAGGAAGTTCAGTAGTATTAAATACTGCTTTGCCATTTGTTGCATTCTGAGTAGCAACTACCTGTCCTACCATATTTGTCAGAGTAACAGTAACTGCTGTACTTGAAGTATAGGTAATGTTCAGAGTATTTGTTGCAGGATTTGGATATGCTTTAATGTTGTCCAGGCTGTTGTTGATGTTCTTGATACCTAATGGTGGGTTGGCAGTCCAGTAAATATGGTAAGATTCATTTGTAACAGTAAAATCATAATAAGTACCGGTTGATGAACCATAAGCTGCTGCGCCAATAAGTTCATCATGAACTGCTCCGCTGCCGAAGAGAGAAACAGTTGCATCATAACGGCTCTGGTTATTGATATTAAGTCCTTCCTGGAAAGATCCTGGATAATTGAATGCAGTATTACTTGATCCCTGTGTAAACGCAAGAGCAGTTGGTGCTGTTCCTCCTGTACTGCGAGGACTGCCTGCATACAATTTTATATAGTTGGCAGCAGTAAGTGCAGTACCTAAAGGATAAGTATTACCTGGCGGCATATGACCGCTCTTGAAACTTACTGTAGATACCATGTGCTCCTTAGAGGTAAGTAACGCAGGATGGGGAAGACCAATAGCTAAAAGACCAGCAGGGCCACCCAGTAAATGTCCGAGATTTAAAACACCATTTGTAGTATCTGCATCAGTGCCTGTTTTTAAAGCAATAGCAATGCGCTGATGATATGCCGTTTGTGGAACAGCTGCACTGGTAAGAACTGAATCAAAAAAAGCATCATTTATGTATGGCGCTGCATTATATGGTGCAACCTGAGAAGCCAATCCCGGATTGTAATGCTCTGTAGCAAACCGAGGCTTTCCGTCAGATGCATAACCTGTTAAATAAGACTGATAAGCATATGACACATTATATGTACCCGTATCCATGCCCGATGTTACAGGGGGAATAGCTACTGAAAACTCAAGGATAAGGCTATCTGTAGTAGAAGCATCATTACGCACATAAGTTACCTCAGCAAAAAAGCTGTCAATAGTATATGACTGACCTGTAAGTGCCATTGGCTGTGAAACTGCACCTACTAGGCAACTGAAATTTACAGTTGAATCATAATAAGAACTGTCAGTTGGGTCGAATGACATACCCATCATATGGGTAAACACATGTGATGAATTTGTTGCATCATATAAATTGCTGTCCGGGAAAACAGGCCAGTAAAAATCAACCGGAGTATTTGATCCGGAGGTGTTATAATTCTGATTAAACAGGTTATACCAGTCAGTAATCGTTGTACTGGTTGTTTTCGCTGCCGCTTTGCGGTTATTTTCCACCATGGTCAGGTAGTTCTGGTGCATCCGGTTCATCTGGTCTACGCTTAGAACTTGACCCGGTGCAGCGTGAGGCTGTGAGAATTGCCTGTTTCCAAACAGAAGGCTGTTAATGTTACTCTCCTGTGCTTGTGTAAACCCGGCTAATAAACAAGCCGACATAAGTAAAATTGATTGTTTCATAATTATCTTTTTGAGTATTTGCAATTTTGTTGCTAAAATTAATAGTTTTATTGGTAACAAAAAAAAAAAACAGTTTTTTTTCGCTGAATTTTATCAGAAAATGAACGGAATATCATTTTTTAGCTAATTTTTCGGCTATCTAAGGGGGTCTCCTGGTATTTGCGCAATCCTTCACTATCCTCGCTCGTTCTGCTGCCATGAAATTATCTCTTTATTAATTTTACAGCAAAAATGATGCCACATTTTAATGGCTGGTTAGTTTTTTCTGATTATTTTTTTAGTACTGCTTTATTTTAGCTTAGCTGCTTTTTTAAAATCTGATAATCAAGTAGTTGAAATACAATAGCTCTTCCTGCTAAATCGCTTAATGCTGAATAATTATTTTTTCATAGGTTGTTCCTCCATCCGATATTATTGCACATATATAAATTCCATCGGGTAATCCAGCAGTATAAATCACAACATTCCCCCGGCTCTGGTATCCCGTTTCATTTACTGCAACTGTCTGCCCCAGCATATTCATCAATATAATTTTAGCCTTTGATGCATGGTCCGATACATAATTTACATTCAGCACACCATTGCATGGGTTAGGGAATATATTTATGGCTGTTGGTGTTTTATTTTCATTCCCCGCGGCAAGTGAAGTATCGGGCACACTCCATTTAATATGAAATGCCATCTCCGGCACGTCAAACCCCGATGAAGGATTAGCACCGGTATGCGCATAGGCATACGAGGGTATCAGCACATCATGACCTGCATAAGGGAAACCGGTGGCGCTATACCTGATCTGGTTGGTTGCTATCAGCCCCGTTTGGTGCGATCCCGGATATCCGGTTATTGCATTATGGGAGCTTTGCGGAAACCAAATATCATATCCCGTCGGTTCTCCGGCCCAAAGCCGGTAAGAGTTGGCAAATGCTACATTTGTTATAGCAGGGTAAGATATCTGGCTCTTAAAATATACATATGCAGTAAGGTAATGCCCGGGGCGCACTGTAATCGGTGTTGTAAGCCCAAACCGGGTTCTGTTCATTACAAAAGCCAGCGCGGCTGTCTGAGGGAACGCATACCGTTGGTGCACTGTTTTGGTAAGCACAGGATCCACACATTCATCAGTAGTATTAAAGTACCTGGGCGTGGCAAAGCGCGGTGTCTGATCTGCTGAGCAGTTTTTATAAATAGTATCTGCCGGATTAAAAATAAGCGCATAAGCTCCTGAATCAGGTGGCGAGCCCCCGCTCTGTGTAACTATAAATTCCACTATCAGGCTGTCTGTCAGGCCGGGAGTGGCATCATACATAATATACTGTCCTGGTACAAAGAAGCTATCCAACTGATAGGAAAGTGTATACGGAAATGGCTCCGACACCTGGTAGGCCGGATTATAGGCATGATAATAATAAGCGCTGTCAGTTGGGTCGAACGACATGCCCATACCATGTGTGAACACATTATAGGCAGGGTAAAACCCGGTAGTGTCCCTCAGGTTGCTATCTGGATATATTTCATAATAATAGGAATAACTCACTCCCGAATCAAACATTTCATCCCAAAGGTCATACCAGTCACTATAGCTTACCGAAGTTGTTTTAGCCGAAGCATGGTTATTGGCAGGCCCTTTACCATATATAGGGTGGGTTTCTATATGCTTCAGTGGCAATGACCCTGCATCCGGGCAGTTGAATAATATAGTTTTGCTTTGCTGCCCCCAGGCAGCTAATACAAATAGCATAGCTACAAAGAGAGAATAGAGTCTTTTCATTTGCAAAATTTAAGAAGTAATAAAAGATGTAACAATTAAAGTTAAGTGTTTATAATCATAAAAAGAAAATTCCTGATGAACTGATGCAATTATTATTGCAGATAATTTCCAGTTACTATAAAAAGGAGTACATAAGCATCAAAATAGCACATATATCCAAAAAGAAAAAGGTGCGCAATAATATTATCACGCACCTATTCAAATAACCTGATAGTCTTATTTACTGATTACAAAATGGAATGTCTGATTCCCGGTTTCAGTGTTCACCTTAAGTATATAAGAACCTGCTGCAAGATTACCAGCCGAAACCTGCGCATTGATAGTGCCATTTAGTGGCAAGGCTATACCATGGTAAACCACCTGCCCAAGCACATTGATCACCTCATAATCCACCTCTTTACAACTGTTGCAATCCACAATACCGCTCAGGGTGAAGTTGCCGGTATTCGGGTTAGGAAACAGGCTCAGGCTGCCACTTACCTTTACACTGGAAACACCTTCATATCCGGCCCGGATTGGAATGAGGTTACTATAGCCAGACGTAATCGGCATAGCCGGACAAGGTGGATTGCCAGATACTACACAATAAACAGTATCATTGTTATAAACAGCCAGTGCAAATGATGGGCCTGTTGCCCCTGTCTGCAGCACGTGGTTCACATACCACTGATAAACCGGCAGTGTGCCTCCCCAGGTTACAAGTGCATTGAAGGTAATTATCTCACCTATATAATAAATAGAGTCTGAATGGGCCGTCGTTATAGTCACCACCGGAGATACATTATCCGGGTATACATTAATGGCAAACGTATCCACAACGGTATCTTTTACCGAACAGATGTTATGGGTAACCATGTAGCACATGTCCACATCGCCATGCAAGGGTGAATATTTCAAGGTGTCGCCGGTCCCCAATGCTGCTAAAGGGAATGTACTGAACTTCTTCCAGTAGTAAGTGGGGATACCCCCGTTAACCGGATGGGCAATAAATGAATCCAGGAAGCCGGAACATAACGGATTTACCGGGCCTGTTACGGTTACAGATGCAGGCAATGGGGGCAGTACTGTAAACGAATCAACAGCATAGCAGCCGTTGGGCATGGTGTAAGAGATATGCACGCCACCTGCACTTATACCGGTTACAAACCCGTTAGTGTCTATTACCTGGGCGGTAGCAAGTATTGTACTGCTCCATATGCCCCCTGCTGTGGAATCACTTAGCACGGTCGATGCTCCCTGGCATACCGCCGAATCACCATGTATGCCTTTCGGTGAGCTGCCCGAATTCACTACAGCACTGGTAAAGCAGCCGGTAAGAGGAAGTGTGTAATAAATAGTGTCTGATATGCCAACTACCGAACAGGTAACAACCCCTGTGGGAGATACAGTGGCCAGGGTATTACTGCTCGTCCATACACCACCTGTAGTCACATCATGAAGCACCGTGCCAAGGCCCACGCATATAGCGGTAGGGCCGGTAATGCCGGCGGGGGTCGCATCTATAGTGAGTGCATGTGTACGGGAGGGGCACCCAAGCATTGTATAGGATATTGTTACCGTTCCACTGGTAACAGGGGAAACATTCCCGAAAATACTCCCGGGAGTTGAGCTTACTGTCGCTATGCTGGTATTACTCGATGTCCATGCACCCCCGGTAGTAGCGTCAACAAGGTTTATAGGATCGTTCTGGCAGGTATTATCTGCCCCGGTTATCTGCAGTGCAGTATCATTGATGGTTATTGCTAAAGGTGCGGCGCTACAGCCTCCTACCGAATAATAGACTGTATTAGGGCCAGAGGCAATGGGTGTCACCACTCCGGTTGCACTGATTGTTGAAGTTGCATATTGCAGGCTCCAGGTACCTCCGCCTGATGCATCAGTGTAAGATGCAGTCGACGATATGCAAAATGAAGTAGGGCCAAGAATAGGAGCTGGTGCCGAATTCACAGTCACCGATAAGCTGGCTGTTGAAAAAGCACAACCATTAGTAACTGTACAAACTATATTCGACACTCCTGAGCCCACTACCGTTGCGGCACCTGTAGCACTTACTATGGTTATTGCCGAGGTGTTGCTCGAGGTCCACGATTGAACACCTGCTCCTGCTGTCGGGTTGGTATAGGTGCCGGTTGAAGTGCCGCCAATGCAATAAAATGTTGGGCCGTTAACCGCGCCTGCCAGCGGAACTGTGGGTGCCGTAATGATAACATATCCGTTTCCGGTATTGTATCCGGGAGTATAAGTAACGCCCGATGTGGTAACCGGGTTAG
>Ga0214164_1001995_pt1 | contig 11009 bp, 4 predicted proteins | sample TroBogepilimnion_13_FD_153003 | JGI IMG/M metagenome (GOLD analysis project Ga0214164, IMG submission 153003) | Freshwater microbial communities from Trout Bog Lake, WI - Practice 03JUN2009 epilimnion v4 | ecosystem: Environmental > Aquatic > Freshwater > Lake > Epilimnion/Euphotic zone ...
GCAAACTACTTACATGTCTCAAGAGCCACTATCTATAACCTATTAAAGGGAAAGGAAATTGACTCCATCATTGTTGGGCGCAATCGGCGATTCACAGCTCAACACGTTAAGGACTATATAAATCGGCGCGGACCTGAAGTTATATATTAATAAGAAAAATAGACGACCCTCTTCTTGCGGAAAACCAAAATTTGAATGTGATAATAGAAAAAATTGTTGGACGCTAATGGGAGAAGTTAGACAAGAACACCTGATAACTAGACAGAAGCGCCGTGTACACCCGGTCTTGCGCGTAAATAACCTTCAATCAAGAAAGGCAGTAGCTTTTTATGTTAAACCCAAAACAATTTGGGGTTTCCAATCCGAATAGCCCTACGAAAACCAACCAGGCACCCAAGGTTAGGAACAGCTCATCCGGCTATAAATTCCCGCCCCCTTTTAAATCCCAAGAAGAGCGAGACCTCATGGAGGCTAAGGCGCGAGCTCTGAATGTAAAAACTGCAAGATTGCAGGCAAAAGGGCTGTAGCCGGGGATTTTGAGCCAATTCAGGTCCATTGGTTGAGTAATTGAGCTCGGATCGTTTCCATATGTCAGTCACTCCAAGTAGTTTTAGCCTCAAGACAGAGGACTATTTGGGAGTGGGTACAGGTGGCAGACCAAGAGGCTAATCAGCCAAGCTTTGTGCGGCTAGAGGACCTCGTCCCGGGTGTCGAAGTGCTTGGAGTCTACGGCGCATTACCGGTCACGGTTATTCACGTTGAGTGGCATGGCCAAAACTTCGTAACTCTTACTTTTAAAGATCAAGCGGGCAAAACTGACCAGGTAGTTATTGGGAGGGATAAGGAGCCGTCCCTCACGGTCACTTCGAAGGGAACAGGTCCTGCCTTCGATGGCGATCCCGAGTCATGGAGGATCGGTGCCGAGGCATTGCGTATTCATTACGCAGCACTTTTCGATCCCATGCTGGCGATAACCACCTCAGATTTAGACGCACTTCCGCATCAGATCACTGCCGTGTACGGTGAGTTGCTCCCTCGCACACCACTCAGGTTTTTGCTCGCTGATGACCCCGGAGCGGGAAAAACCATCATGGCTGGGCTTTATATTAAAGAGCTCATTCTCCGAGGAGATTTGGCACGTTGCCTGATCGTTTCGCCAGGTGGATTAGCTGATCAATGGCAAGACGAACTCTTTGAGAAATTTGGTTTGAAGTTCGACATCCTCTCCCGTTCTATGGTCGATGCAGATATGCATGGGGACTTATTTACTGACCACCCTCTTTTGATCGCGCGTATGGACATGTTGTCCCGAGACGAAGAACTCCAAGCCAAACTTGAACGTAGTGATTGGGATCTAATCGTTGTTGACGAAGCCCACAGAATGTCGGCTCACTACTTTGGGCAAGAACTTAAAACCACCAAGCGTTATCAACTTGGCCTCATGCTCGGCAGAATCTGTAGGCATTTGCTTTTAATGACTGCGACTCCTCACGCGGGAAATCAAGAAAACTTCCAACTCTTTCTCGCGTTACTTGATGGCGATCGTTTTGAAGGTAAATACCGAGATGGTGTTCACAGTATTGATATCGACGACATGATGCGCCGGATGGTTAAAGAAGAACTTCTAACCATGGAAGGAACGCCTCTATTCCCTGAAAGACGCGCTTACACAGTGCCATATGCACTTTCAGATGAGGAACAAGAATTGTATGAAGCAGTTTCAGAATATGTACGCGATGAAATGAATCGTGCAGACAGGTTAAAGGCTGAAGGTGATGGCAGACGCGGAAATACTGTTGGTTTCGCACTAACAGTCCTTCAAAGACGTTTAGCTTCAAGCCCAGAAGCCATTTGGAAAAGTCTTCAAAGACGCCGTGACCGGTTAGAAGCTCGCCGAATTGAAATGACCCAGATTGCTAATGCCTCCGTAAGAGATTCGTCTCTTGAAAAGCATCTGCGCTCGCTACTGGAGCGTGAATTGTCCGATGATGATTTAGACGATATTGATGACATTCCAGAATCTGAAATTGAGGATATTGAAGAGAATGTAGTTGATGCGGCTACTGCAGCCCAGACTGTTGCAGAGCTTGAAAATGAAATTAAGATCCTTGAGAGTCTTTCGGAGCTAGCTAGACGAGTGAGATTTTCAGGATCCGATAAAAAGTGGACGGAGCTCCGCACCATTCTTAGTGACAATGCTCTAACTAAGGATGAGAACGGTAATTTAAGAAAGATTATTATCTTCACCGAGCACAAAGACACAATGGTTTATTTAATTGAACAAATCAGAACTCTTATAGGTCGAGATGAAGCCGTTGTTGCAATTCACGGTGGTGTTGGCCGTGAAGATCGAAGAAAAGTCCAAAACCTCTTCACTCAAGATAAGGATGTACGAGTACTTGTAGCGACAGATGCAGCTGGCGAAGGTCTTAACCTACAGCGCGCACACTTAATGGTTAATTACGATCTTCCCTGGAACCCAAACAGAATTGAGCAGAGATTTGGCCGAATCCACCGCATTGGTCAAAAGGAAGTTTGCCATCTCTGGAATCTTGTTGCCGCCAATACCCGCGAAGGTGAAGTCTTCCAACGGCTATTGCAGAAAATAGAAGAGCAAAGAATTGCCTACAAAGGCAAAGTTTTTGATGTTCTTGGCGAAGCTTTTTCTGAAGAACCGCTTAGAAAGCTTCTTATAGAGGCAATTAGATACGGGGATAAGCCTTCAACCAGAGAACGCCTAAATGAAGTTATAGATTCAAAAGTTGGTGAAGGACTCGACGTGCTGATTGCTGAACGAGCCCTGCATACGAAGATTCTGGCACTAAGTGATGTAGAAGAAATTAAACGTCGTATTGAAGATTTGCAGGCTAGACGACTTCAGCCTCACTATATTCAATCCTTCTTCTTAAGCGCTTTCCAAAAGCTGGGGGGTCGTGCCGCCGCACGCGAAGCTGGAAAATGGGAGATCACCCACGTCCCAAGTGCCATACGAGATCGAGATCGACAAATAGGAACGGGCGCTCCGGTTTTGAGCAAGTATGAGCGCATAACTTTTGAGCGGAAGTTTGTGAACATAACAGGCGAATCTAAAGCCGATCTAATAGCTCCTGGACATCCACTGTTGGATGCAGTTGTTGATTTAATGATTGAACAGAATTCATCCACTCTGAAGCATGGAGCCGTTTTAATTGATCCTGAAGATCAGGGTGAAACTCCAAGACTGCTTGTAGCAATGACGCAGAGTATTAGTGATGGAAACACTCCAGCACGAACCATTTCAAAAAGATTTGATTTCGTTGAATTAACGTCGTCTGGTGAAGTTTTTGGTGTGGGTCAGGCACCTTATCTTGATTATTCGCCCGCGTCACAGGACGTCTTCAAGAAGGCTCGCTCTTCCCAAGTCGCTTCTTGGGATCTTAAGAACATGGAAACGTTAGCTGTGAACTGGGCGATTGAAAATTCACTACCTGAACATCAAGCGGAAATTTCTGCGCAAGTTATTCCAGCTACACAAAGATCAAGGGAACAAGTTCGTAAGCGATTGATCAGCGAAATAAACTATTGGGATACACGACATGCAGAATTGCTTGATCAGGAAGCAGCTGGAAAGACATTAAAAATAAAGCCCGAAACAGCACTTCGGCGTGCCCGAGATCTTGAAAGAAGACTAGAAATCCGTCTTGCAGAATTAGATTCTGACTCAAAAATTGTGGCCCACCCACCTGCATTAGCCGGAATAGCAATGGTGCTCCCACAAGGGTTTGTAGATCGTCTTAATGGTGACAGAACCGGGCCAGTATCGAGTTATGCAAAAGAGACAGCTGAAGTCGACCGTCGGGCTATCGCAGCGGCTATGGCGGCAGAGCGTTCAATCGGACGAACACCTGAAGAAATGCCACATAACAATCCTGGCTTCGATATTAGATCAGTAGCGCCTGACGGTTCAATCATAAAAATCGAAGTGAAAGGGAGAATCGAAGGTGCAATTGATTTCCAGGTTACTAGGCGCGAAGTTTTGACAGCTAAGAATCTTGAGGATAACTATAGGCTCGCTTTAGTTAAGGTGAGCCAGAGTGGCCCAGAGAAAGATGAAATTCGGTATGTCGAAAGGCCCTTTGACTTAGTGGGAACTGAAGAATTTAGCGTCACTAGATTTACCGTGGATTGGAATAATAAATGGAAAGCAGGAAGTGACCCAAGATGACTACTGTAAAGCGCAAGCTTATTGAAGTTGCCTTGCCACTCGAGGCAATCAATCGTGAATCCGCGCGAGAAAAATCTATTCGCCATGGGCACCCTTCAACTTTGCATCTGTGGTGGGCTCGTCGCCCCCTAGCAGCTTGTCGGGCTGTAATTTTTGCTCAGCTGGTGGATGATCCATCTTCACATCCAGAAGAATTTCCAACTGAAGAACTTCAGGCCAAGGAACGGCTGAGGCTTTTTGAAATAATGGAGCGCCTTGTTGCTTGGCAAAACATTAAAGACAGTAGATTGCTAGCTGAAGCAAAGAAGGAAATTGAAAAATCTGTGGGTAAAGAATTGCCGCCAATCTACGATCCATTTGCAGGGGGCGGTTCTATTCCGCTGGAGGCACAACGTTTAGGTTTGCCAGCTTTTGCATCCGATTTAAATCCCGTAGCTGTATTGCTTAATAAGTCGCTAATTGAGATCCCACCACAATGGAGTGGGAGAAAGCCTGTATACCCTGGAGCGATTGAAGAAAAGCTAGATTGGCCAAGTGCAACAGGTCTAGCAAAAGATGTAGTCGAGTATGGAAACTGGGTGCGTTCGAAGGCCCTAGAGAGAATTTCTGGGATATACCCTTCCGTCAAATCTAGTTCAGGGATTGAAAATCAGCCGATTGTTTGGATTTGGGCAAGAACCGTTAGCTGCCCTAACCCTGCCTGCCAAATCGTTATGCCTCTTGTAAGATCGTTTTGGCTGTCTAACAAGAATAATAATGTTGCTTGGATCAAAGCAAGTATCAAAGAAAAAGAAGTTCATTTTGAAATTTCACATGACAAATCTGGGCCACCACTTGAAGGAACAGTTACAAAAACTGGCGCCGTTTGTATAGCCTGTAAAACTGCAGTTCCACTTGCATATATTCGAAATGAAGGCCGAGAAAAGCGAATGCACGCTTCTTTGATGGCTGTGATTGCTGATCTTGAAACTGGCCGAAGCTACCTTTCGCCCGACCAGGAACAAACCCGGGCTGCGAAAGTAACACGACCCGAAAATATCCTCGAAACCGAACTGCCTGAAAAGGCTTTAGGGTTTCGCGTTCAAGCATACGGAATGACTCAGCATAGAGATTTATTTACTGATAGACAGCTATATGCAATGAATACCCTTTCAAACCTTGTTAGAGAAGCAAAAGTTCAAATAAAAGAAGACTCGATCAAGGCTGGACTCGATCCGATAGAAGCTGATAAATACTCAACAAGCGTTGCGACGTATTTGGGTTTAGCGGTAGGCAGATGCGCCGACTATAACTCGACCATATGCACTTGGATTATTGATGGACAAACCATTCGCAACACTTTTGCCAGACATGCCGTCCCGATGACTTGGGACTTTGCCGAAGTGAATGTTCTAGGTGAAGCTACTGGAAACTGGAATGGTCAAATAAAATGGATCTCAAAAGTACTTGAGAATCTAGTCCCGGGAAATGTCGGACACGTCGCACAGGTGAGTGCCACAGACGTTGACTATCCAAAGAATGTTGTGGTTTCAACCGATCCTCCTTATTATGACAATATTGGATACGCCGATTTATCGGATTTCTTTTATGTCTGGCTTAGAAATTCATTGGGCGCCCTCATACCAGAATTAATGGGAACAGTCCTTACTCCGAAAAGCGAAGAGCTAATTGCGACACCGTTCCGATTCGACGGAAGCAAAGCAGCGGCCGAAAAGTTCTTTCAGGACGGATTCGTGAAGACGTTTACTCGCATACGAAAAAGTCACAACCCGGATATACCTTTGACCATTTTTTATGCATTTAAGCAATCTGAAGAGGACGATTCGGGTACTGCATCTACCGGTTGGGAAACCATGCTCAACGGAATCCTTGAGTCTGGATTCTCAATTAATGCCACTTGGCCAATGCGTACTGAACGAGGTACAAGAATGTTGAGTAGTGGAACCAATGCACTTGCTTCCTCGATTATTCTTGCATGCCGGCCGAAATTACCAAGTGCTGAGGCGGCAACTCGACGTAGTTTCCTTGCATCCCTAAAGAGCGAACTGCCGAAGGCCCTCAAGGAGTTGCAGCAAGGAAATATTGCACCTGTGGATTTGGCGCAAGCAACAATCGGGCCAGGTATGTCAATCTTTTCTAGGTATAGCCAAGTTTTGGAAGCCGATGGATCGAAGATGTCAGTAAGAACTGCGTTGGCGATGATTAACCAAGTGTTGGACGAAGTTCTCTCCGAACAAGAGGGAGACTTTGATTCTGAGACACGTTTTTGCGTGAAGTGGTTTACACAATTCGGTTGGGCTGATGGTAATGCGGGTGAAGCGGATGTTCTGTCTCGTGCAATCAATACATCTGTCTCAGGACTTGAAAGAGGGGGAATATTCAAGGCCACTGCTGGAAAAGCTAAATTGATTCAACCCGATGATCTTTCTTTGAACTGGGATCCTGCTCAAGATAAATCAATAAGTGTTTGGGAGGTAACTCTGAGGGTTGCGCATGCTATTTCCACTCAAGGTGCTGCGAAGGCGCAGGAGTGGTTCTTAGCGTCGCGTGGGAAAGTGGACATGGAGGCAGTCAAGGAGCTCAGCTACTTACTGTTTAGTGTTTGTGAAAAAAAAGGTTGGACAGAGACTGCAATACTATTTAACGCGCTTGGAACATCATGGATTGACATTTCTCAACCAATTTCCTCTAGTTCATTACCTCCGGTTCAAGAAAGCTTAGATCTATGAGAAGTCCAAATCACTTAGGGAGTGAAATCTGTGGCAATTAGTAATCGTGACCGTGTAAGTAAAGGATTTGACGTCCTTTCAGCTGGACTCTTGGAATTTGTCGATCGCCAAATGACCTCTGCTTCAGAGGAGATTGGCTTAGATTGGGTGCAGGTCATCGAAAAGCGTGATGAAACAAAAAATGGCGTAAAAAAGAATTATGCAAAAGAAGATCCAGCAGTACAGCTAAGAGTGATAACAGATGAATGGCGCATATTCGGAAAGGTTTTAAGTAGGGCTCAGCAATCTTTGGCCTCCGAATTACGAGAAGTTAGGAACAGTTGGGCGCATAGCAAAAAGTTTGATAACGATGATACTTACAGAATCCTTGACACCATGGAGCGATTACTAGTAGCTGCTGGTGCGCCAATGGAGGCGGAAACTATTAGGCAGATGCGTCAGGATCATCAGCGTTTGGTATTTGAATCCGAAACCAAGAAAGCAATTCTGAATCCCGGAACCGGAGTAAGTGTTGCTGGTACTGGACTCAAGTCTTGGCGTGAAGTACTACGTCCCCACGAGGATGTAGCAACTGGCAACTATTCCGCGAGCGAATTTGCCGCTGATCTATATATGGTTTCTCAAAATGAAGGTTCTAGTGAATATGTGGAGCCGATCGAATTCTTCAGGCGGACTTATTTAACTGAAGGATTAAAGGAGCTTTTGGATAGAGGTATACGAAGAATCACTGGAGATGAGAACGCATCGCCCATAATTAATCTTCAGACTAACTTCGGTGGGGGTAAGACCCACTCAATGTTAGCTTTATGGCATCTTTTCGGGGGAGCACCCACCACTTCGTTAACCCAGGATGTGCAGGACGTTGTTGCTAATCGCCCGCTACCTAAGAAAGTTAACCGAGTTGCTTTGGTCGGAATTCATTTGTCTCCTGGAGCACCTTTGGTGAAGCCAGATGGTACAAAGGTAAACACCATTTGGGGCGAACTTGCTTGGCAACTAGGGGGTAAGAAGGCCTTCGATTTCGTTGCCGAAGCCGATGCAAGTCGTACCAATCCTGGTGAAGGTCTAAGAAAACTTATTACTGCGTATTCACCATGTTTGATTCTCATAGACGAATGGGTTGCATATGCGCGCCAGTTATGGGAACGCGAAGATCTCCCAGGCGGAACTTTCGACACACAATTTACATTTGCGCAATCTCTCACAGAAGTTGTTAAGACTGTACCGGGTGCAATGCTTGTTATTTCTATACCAGCTTCACACGATCCAGAGAAAGATGGCCATTCAGGTGGAAGTGCACTTGAAGTCGGTGGGCCAAATGGCCAAGAGGCCCTGCAAAGATTGCAGAATGTGGTCCGGCGCGTTGCGGATCAGTGGAGGCCTGCAAGCGCGCAAGAGTCTTTCGAAATTGTAAGGCGACGTTTATTCGTTGAGCCTGATGCAGCTGCTTTAGCAGATATATCTGCCGTGGCACGACAATTTGTTAACTTCTATTCACAGCATGTTGGAGAGTTCCCGAGAGAGTGTTCAGACATTTCTTATGAGGCAAGAATTCGTGCTGCATATCCGATACATCCTGAATTGTTTGATCGCCTTTATGAGGATTGGTCTACATTAGATCGCTTCCAACGAACTCGAGGAGTTTTGCAACTTATGAGTGCGGTTGTTCACACATTGTGGGAGCTTCAGGATGCTGGTCCTCTCATCATGCCAGGTTCGTTGCCTCTCGATGATCCAAAAGTCTTAACTCAAATAAGTCAGTATTTGCCCGACTCTTGGAAACCCATTATTGATGCTGATATCGACGGTCCAGGTTCATCTCCTGCGCAAATCGATTCAGAAAGACCGTTATTTGGACAGCGAGCAATTACTCGCAGGCTAGCCCGAACTATTTTTGTCGGTGCCGTACCTACACTCAAAAGCAGTCACATAGGAGCGGAAAAGCCAAGAATTTGGTTAGGTGTTGCTATTCCTGGAGACACTATCGGAAACTTTGGATCAGCGCTGGATCTGCTTTCTCAGAGAGCAACCTATCTTTATGCTGATGGGCATCGTTATTGGTTTGATACTCAGGCGTCAGTAACTAGAACGGCAGCAGATTATGCAGATCGACTTCGTGAAAAGCCTGAAGAGGTATGGCTGGAGATCGTTTCCAGGTTGCGGGCCACTGAAAACCGCAATCGCGGAACATTCTCTGGTGTGCACATCGCACCTGACACTTCAGCAGACATTCCGGATGAAGATTCAGCGCGACTAGTTATTCTTCATCCATCCCATTCACATTCGAAGAATTCTCAAGATTCTCTTGCGATGAAATTTGCGCAAGAGACCCTGGAGAAGCGTGGATCTGCTCAGAGAATTAATAAGAATATGCTGGTTTACTTGGCACCTGACACAAAACGACTTGAAGAGTTGATGGAAGCAGTCAGGGACTTACTTGCTTGGCAGAACATTGCTAGCAGAATTGAAGAAATGAATCTGTCTCCTCAACAAGCCAAGCAGGCGACAACCCGCAGAGATCAAGCTCACGAGGGAGTGACTTCTCGAATATCTCAGACTTATATTTGGGCGATAGTGCCGGAGCAGCCGGATCCAAGTAAGCCCATTGAATGGACAGTGGAGAAGGCAGAAGGGCAAGAGACATCTCTAGCGGCACGCACATCCGATAAATTAGTTCGCGCTGGATTGTTTACTGACATCGCGTCACCTCGAATGATCCGCATGGATCTGGATACAAAGCTCGCAAAGGCTTGGGAATCGGGTCACATTAGCGTAGGGCAACTATGGGCCTTCTATTGCTCCTATCCGTATCTAACGCGGATGAAAAATCGCAACGTCCTCGCGGATGCAATTTCTGAATCGCTCACAGGAATGCTGTTTGAGGAGGGGTTTGCACTTGCTGAAGGATTTGATAGTTCTTCGGGTAACTACATAGGACTTACGCTCCCGGGTCCCAATGGAGTCTTCGGGGTGATTACCGATCAGGCACTAGTAGTAAAGCTTGATGTCGCGAGGCAACAAGCGCCAGTACAGCCTGAAGCATCTATAGCAATCGATGCTGGGAGTGCTATTGACGTTGCACCTGAACCTTCGACAACAACCCCGGATCAACCAAAGCTGAGTACTCGATTCTTCGGTGTATATGAGCTTGATCCAGAAAGGTATAGTCGAGATTTAAATAGGCTGAGCCAAGAAATATTGCAACACTTGAGTTCAATTGATGATATTGACTTAAACATAACAATTGAAATTCATGCTGCGGCAAAGGACGGCTTTTCTCCTGAAAAAATGAGAGTCATCTTGGAAAATGCCAAGTCGCTGAAATTTAGGCAGTCTTCCTTCGAGAAGGATTAGTCAATGGCTCAGGCGCGCAAGTGCATAGCCTGAGCCATTAAGGAAGTAATTTAATTATTGTGCTCGAATTCCAGCACTGGGTCCTCCTTCCACTTTTCATTATTTTCGACTGTCACAAGGCCTTGCCAGTCATACCCCCAAACATCAAACGCCATTTTGACCGCTTCAAACTCATCGGTTGCATTAAAGTCACGTGCGTGGATGCAATCACATCCTGCAAAGATGACAAAGTAACCCGTATTCGTGGGATGAATGAGAAATTGGCTGCTTGGCATATGTATTTTTAACATCATTTTTCCTCCTCATCTGAAAGAAATGAATCAATAGTCGTTGCAGCTTCCCGCAGTGGTTTTTCAGCGTTATGAACATATGTATTGGATGTGATTAGGACGGATGAGTGACCCAGAATTCGACGAATAGTCTCAATGCCTACATTATTTTCATAGAGCAAAGTTCCTGCCGTATGTCGGGCATTATGAAGGCTCCGGCGGGCAATCCCGCACTTATCGAGCACCAAATGCCAACGGCTGTAATCCACCGAAGCCTCTAATGGCTTACCTGATGCATTGGGAAATACAAGATCGTTTTCCTCCCAGCCATCTCCTTTTTCATCCTTCATTGAGTTAACGATTGCCTTGTGATTTTTGAGTACTTCGATAGTTCCGGAAGCGAGCGCAATTGTTCTCATGGATGAAGAAGTCTTCAACTTTACAAAGGTCTTA
>Ga0214164_1001996_pt1 | contig 10998 bp, 6 predicted proteins | sample TroBogepilimnion_13_FD_153003 | JGI IMG/M metagenome (GOLD analysis project Ga0214164, IMG submission 153003) | Freshwater microbial communities from Trout Bog Lake, WI - Practice 03JUN2009 epilimnion v4 | ecosystem: Environmental > Aquatic > Freshwater > Lake > Epilimnion/Euphotic zone ...
ACGAATAAATACATTCGTGTTTATTCGTGAAATTAGTGGCAAATATTTATTATCTAAGAATAATGCGAGAAGGGAAATCATATTCAGATATTGCCATCATTGGCGGCGGGTTGGCAGGACTCTGTTTTGCCATTCAAGCAGCAGATAAAGGTTATTCTGTTGCCTTATTCGAGAAAGAATCTTACCCACACCATAAAGTCTGCGGCGAATACATCAGTATGGAATCTTGGCAGTTTCTGAGGAGATTAGGTTTGCCTTTGGATGAAATGCAATTACCCATCATCAATCAATTGCAGGTTAGTTCTGTGAATGGGAAGTTGTTTAAACACGCCCTTACATTGGGTGGTTTTGGAATTAGTCGTCATCAGATAGATGCTTCGCTAGCAGAGATTGCTGTTAAGAAAGGCGTTCAGTTGTTCACTCAAACCAAAGTGACTGATGTTGTTTTCAATGAGTCCGATAGAGATGCATTTGTTATTTCTACACAGTCTTCAAATGGCAATAATCAACACAAAGCGGCTATTACAGTTGGCAGTTTTGGCAAGCGCAGCAATCTTGATCTGCAATGGAAAAGGGATTTTATTCAGCAGAAACCCAATAAACTCAATAACTATATTGGCATCAAATACCACATCAGATATCCTCATCCCTTTGATACCATTGCCTTGCATAACTTCGAAAACGGGTATTGTGGCATGAGCAAAATAGAGCAAGACAAAAGCTGTCTTTGTTACTTAACCACTGCTCAAAACTTAAAGGACAATAATAATTCTATCAAACAGATGGAAGAGAATATATTGTACAAGAACCCCTTTTTGAAAGATATCTTCAACCGTGCACAGTTTCTATTCCCTCATCCAATAGCTATTTCGCAGATTAGTTTTCAGCAAAAAGAAAGTATCGAAAATCATGTATTGATGGTTGGAGATTCCGCTGGAAGCATCACCCCTCTTTGTGGAAATGGGATGAGTATGGCGATGCACGGTAGTAAATTAGCCTTTGAACAGGTCGATTTATTCCTTCAGAAAAAGATTAACAGGACCGAGATGGAGACACAATATCAACAAGCATGGAAGCAACAATTTAGTACCCGTCTTGCCACCGGGCGTATTATTCAATCTATGTTTGGTAAACCCGCCACTTCCAATTTCTTGGTAAACACAATGAACTTACTACCCTTCCTCGCTAACCCTTTAATCAAAGCTACACACGGTAAAGCCTTTTGATTATTGCAAAACTTTTCTACCATTTGCACTTTAAAAGGCTCTAGTTCTTATATTCGTAATCGGTATGACAGAAGAAACGATTATACAGGAAACGACACCTCAGGTTAAATACACGCTTTCGCCAGAACAGGAGAAGAAAGAAATCTTGCGCCATTACAGGGCATTGTTACGAAGTTTACGTCCCAAATTGAAGAAAGGAGACCGCGAATTGGTGCGTACTGCCTTTGAAATTGCCGTAGAAGCCCACAAAACCATGCGGCGCAAAAGTGGCGAACCCTACATCCTACACCCTTTGGCAGTTGCTATGATTTGTGTGGAAGAAATTGGGCTTGGGGTTCGTAGTACCATCTGCGCCTTGTTGCACGATACGGTGGAAGATACTGATGTAACCCTCGAAGAAATACAAGCTGAGTTTGGGGTAGAGATTGCTAAAATTGTGGATGGTCTCACCAAAATATCCAGTGTAATGGATACGAATACAAGTCTTCAAGCTGAGAACTTCAAGAAGATATTGTTGACTCTAACTGATGACCCGAGGGTTATTTTGATAAAACTAGCTGACCGATTGCACAACATGCGCACATTGGATAGCATGAAAAAGGAGAAGCAGCTAAAGATTTCTTCCGAAACTGTTTGGGTATATGCACCCCTTGCCCACAGAATGGGGTTGTACACCATCAAAACAGAGTTGGAAGATTTGTCTATGAAGTATCTGGAAACGGATGCTTATAAGGAAATTGCAAAAAGACTATCTGAAACTAAGCGGGAAAGAACAAGGTATATCAATGAATTTATCAGGCCGCTAAAAGAAAAGTTGGAGGCAACAGGGTTTAATTTTGAAATATATGGAAGACCCAAAAGCATACATTCCATCTGGAATAAGATTAAAAAGAAAGCAGTAACCTTTGATGAAGTGTATGACTTATTCGCCATTCGTATCATTTTGGATGCCCCTCCCGAAAAAGAAAAAGAACAATGCTGGAAGGTTTACTCTATGATTACGGATGAATATAATCCTAGTCCCGAGCGTTTGAGAGACTGGTTGAGTAATCCAAAAAGTAATGGTTACGAAGCATTACATACAACCGTAATGGGGCCGCAAGGAAAGTGGGTAGAAGTGCAGATTCGTACCAAGCGTATGAATGAAATTGCAGAAAAGGGTTTGGCGGCACACTATAAATACAAGGAAGGTAGCAGTGATGAAGACCGCTTTGATAAATGGTTTGGGCAAATAAGAGAAGTATTGGCGCAAGAAGATACTGATGACAGCATCAACTTCCTGAATGACTTCAAGACCTCATTCCTAGCCGAAGAAATTTATGTTTATACGCCCAAGGGTGAAGTGAAGATGTTGCCCAAAGGAAGTACCGCCTTAGACTTTGCCTTTTCGGTGCATAGCGAAGTGGGTAGTCATTGTATTGGCGCCAAAGTGCATCATAAGTTGGTGCCCATCAGTCACAAACTAAGAAGTGGTGACCAGATAGAGATCATTACCAGTAGCAAGCAAAAACCAACAGAAGACTGGTTGAGTATTGTTGTTACCGCGAAGGCAAAAGCGAAGATAAAAGACTCTTTGAAGGAGGATAAAAGGAAGACTGCGGAAGATGGAAAGTATATCCTTCAACGCAAGATGGAAGGAATGGGGGCTAGTTACAGCAGTTATAACATTGACGAGCTGATGGGCTTTTACAAGTTGTCGTCGCAGCTAGATTTATTTTATATGATTGCCACCAAGTCAATTGACTTGAAAGAGTTGAAGGACTTTAATGTACTGGGCGACAAGCTGGAACTTCCAAAGCCCAAAGTAATCATACAGGAAACAACATCAGAAACCCAAAAACAGTATAGTAAAAAAGATAGTGAACTGATAATATTTGGAGAGAGTAGTGATAAAATAATGTACACCCTTGCCAAATGCTGTAACCCCATTCCCGGCGATGCCGTGTTTGGATTTGTGAGTACAGGAAAGGGACTCATTATCCACAGAACTAACTGCCCTAATGCCGCACAGCTAATGGCGAACTATGGTCATAGAGTCGTGAAGACCAAATGGGCAAAGAACAAAGAAATCTCCTTCTTAACAGGATTGAAAGTTGTTGGTGTTGATGATGTGGGAGTGGTAAATAAAATAACAAACATCATCAGTGGTGAGCTAAAGATAAACATCGCGGCTCTCACCATTGAAAGTGGAGATGGTTTATTTGAAGGCACCATCAAGGTTTTTGTACATGATAAGGAAGAACTGGAGGAACTAGTAGACCGCTTACGTGCCTTACCTGGGTTGAAAGTAGACCGATTTGATACGGATACAACAAAGGGATAATTAAACCTAGATTACCACCTCCAGCTACTTGCTTTTGTAAGCTGTGGCAGGAGTCTCATAAATGTAGAATGAATTGAACCGGATTGCTTCATCCCTTAGATAGGAAACATTATTCAGACTACGATAGATGCCCCATTTGGGTCTGATGAACGAGTTATCATCCCTGAATGTTTTTATGTTGTCTGTATTGTACGACAACAATATTTTGCCGTTACTAACCTTTTTTATACTGATTGAATAGCTGCCTTTCGCTCCAACAGTAATAACTTCCGTTGCTTCTACCCAAGTTCCTAAAAAAGATCCAAGAGACACTGCCTGCAAGATAGAAGTAGGCGCTTTTTTGTCGGCCCTATAAATTAGTTGCAAGGTATTGAACCCATTTTTGCCATAACGGGGAGAAAGTGTAAACAATGGTTCACCATCATCGCCACCAACACATTTTATCTGGTGAATATGTGTAAAGCTGGGAGAAGGCTGAAAATCTGTCGGAAGTCTAAACTTCCACCTGTAGGTGATGGTTTCGCCAGGAGTACCCTTGAGACTATCAGGAGATGGTTCATAAGATTTTATCTCTACACGTTGCCTGTCAAAGTTTTCGCAACGATCATTGTCAATGGCTGTGTGGATTACAAATTCAAAGACCCACTGTTTCAAGGTTTCATCCCAAACTTCCCTGATATGTCTACCAAATTGAGGGTGGTTCGTACATTGATCGGGGGTTTCTTCTGCGTGAGCTCCCGGGGCAAGTGCGCTGTCAATCAATTCATAAGTATGCCCTTTTCCATTCGCTTCGAGAAGTACTTGAGAGCTAGATAGGAATGGCAAGATGAGGAAAGAAACGATTGTGAGTAAGCCAGATAACGTCACTTTTAACTCCATTTTATTATCATTTTAGCAACCAGAGATTGAATATGTATTTTCATTCTTTCCAAAATAAAAAAACTGGGACACAACGCAATACTGTCGCGCATTTGTATTTCAACGTTACTTTAAATTGTGTTTCGAACTGAACCAGACCAGATAAAGCCTAAGAATATGAGCGCATACCCAGATGCCAGCCCTGTAGCAATGGTGAGACTGACACAAGATGCCAGACAACAAAGTAGTCCGGTAGCCACTACAATATGAGAGAAAAGCACCCTTCCTTTTTCTCTGAATGGCCTGATGGGAAAGTCCATCTCATTAAATACAATTGAAAGGCTTGCAACCACAGCAGGCACAAACAGATAATTGGTTCCATGATGGTATAAGCCTATCAGAAAACCTATTCCAGAGAATAAGGATATACCCACCATTCTTGCACCCCATTTCTCCTGATGAGAGAGAATGTAATGTCCGTGTTTGGTAGTGAGTAGATACAGATTTGCCAAGGCACTACCCAACCAGGAGAAGATGACTACCACAAAATATAGTATCATCACAATCTCACAAACAAACTGAAGCGAAGTGTTATCGCCAGCTGTATCAATACCTACCACGAACAGCCAGATACCTAATAACATCCCCAAACGAAAGTTCTTCTTTCGTCTGCCCAACCATAGATTCCCCTGTAATAACCAACGATAAAAGATAAGTTTCGACTTGAGTGCAGCCTTATATCCCTGCTTGGCATAGGCATAATTTGGATTGATGCGCAAAGCTTCCCTAAAATGATTGGCAGCTTCTTTGTGCCGCCCCTTTTCGAGATGATGCCAGCCGTAATTGGTATGTGTGATATAGTTTTCAGGATCAAGCGACAATGCCTCTTGAATAGTTTCGCGTGCTGCCTCTTTTTTATTAAGCCTGAACAAAGCTGTTGAACGGGCATTGAGACAGGAAACATTTTCGGCATCTATCAGCAAACCGCTATCGGCAGCAAGAAGAGCTTTATCGTAGTTTTTATCGTCGAGATGAATATGTGCTGCAAGTGCAAAGTACCCGGGGTTATAAGGAAATATTGACAATGCCTCGTGTAGAAACCCTAAAGCTGTTTTGTTGTCACTCTGCTGGTAGCTTGTAAATGCGAGAAGGTAAAAAACGTAGTCTTTGTTACTATCGTATCGTAAACATTGTTTGAGAATAGTAGTTGCTTCTTCAAACTGCCTTGTATCAATCTTGCAATGACCTAGAATGATTAAGGCATCTGCATCTTCAGGGTCAGATTGTAGTACGATGCCCACTTCTCTTTCTGCGTCCTTGAAACGCTTTTGCCTCCTCAGCAACTCAGCCCTTCGTAGTAAACTATCCCGATCCAACATATTTAATTGATAATTGACAATGAATAATTGATAAGAGATCGTTGATAACTGACGAGAAAATATTTATCCTGAAACTATCAATTGTCAATTATAAATTATCAATTAAATCCTATTTCTTTATTTTCAGATAGTCCAATATGTCATTGTACAATCCAGTTTCATTAGCATACAAAGCGTAGTTGCGAGCAGTGCTAAACCATTCGGCCGTTGTATTCTTGTGTTGTTTAGCTGCTTTTAGCAAGTCTTTGGTAGTAATCCGCTCAATTGAGCCACTTGCCAAGGAATCTTCTAATTTGTATTCAGTCGCAATATCTATCAACGCCTTCAAATCAGCACCAGAATATTCTTCGGTTACTTTAGCTACTGCAGCAATATCAATATTATCTACAGGCTTGTCCTTGAGATGTTGCTTTAGTATTTCAATACGGCCATCAACATCTGGGGGAGCAACAAAGATTACCCTGTCAAATCTTCCAGGACGTCTAAATGCACTATCCACACTCCAAGGAGCATTTGTAGCAGCCAGCACTAGTACGCCTTCATTACTGTATTCTACCCCATCCATTTCAGCAAGAAACTGATTGATAACATGCCGCATGCTACTACCCTTCAGGTCGCTACGACTGGCCCCTATAGCGTCAACTTCATCAAAGAATAATACGCAGGGGGCATTGTTACGTGCCTGTGCAAATACTTCGTGTAAGTTCTTTTCTGTGTTGCCCATCCACATATCAAGAATATCGTGCAACCCAATACTGATGAACTTAGCATCTATTTCACCTGCTGTTGCTTTGGCCAGATACGTCTTTCCACAACCGGGAGGTCCGTATAATAAGATACCCCCACCAGCCTTCTTACCAAAAGCTTTATATAAATCAGGGTTTTTCAGTGGCTGAATAATCTTTAGGGAAATCTCATTCTTTACCTTCTTCATCCCTCCTACATCTTCAAACTTAAGGTCGGGCTTCTCCATCAGAAAGTTAGGCTCTTCATACTCTTGTCCCCCAAACATATCTTCAATGTCATCCTCAAAATCATCATCATCTTCGTCTTCACTCCTCCTTCTGCGTCCTGTTGTATTGGCACTGGGCATTCTTAGGATGCTATCCAATTCCTCGTCTTTGAAGTTAGGATTATGTTGCAAAACCTTCTTGTAAATCTCTATCGCTTCGCTGTGAGAATTTTCCTTAACTAAACACTTGACATAAGGAATCAACTCCTCTCCTACCAATCTGTTATCCGCTACCAATGCCTCATAAACAAGAATTGCTGCCGAGTATTTCTTTTGCTTATAAAATATACTCGCCAAACCCTTGCGTGCTTTGTCATTGCCATAATTCCTATTCAACACCTCTTGATATTGTGCTGCTGCATCATCCAGCATAAACCCTTTCACCATCAACTCAGCCAAATGCAAACGCAGTGGAATGTTGTCTGGCGAAAAAGATAAAGCCTCTATCAATTGTTCTATCCCCTCGTTCATATTCTTTCTTTTAATAGCAAGTCATAAGTCGTAGGTCATAAGTCGTAAGTAAAGGAATTAAGTGTTTTTTCTTTCTTGAAACTTACAACTTATGACTTATGACTTCCAACTTTCCTAGTATAACATCCTCACCTTAATCGTCTCTTTTACATTCCGGAGCAACTCAGCAGCCTGAGCAGAAAGCTTTTTGTCTACATCCAGCACTACATAGCCAATTTCATCATTTGTTTTTAGATATTGACCCAATATATTAATGTGATGACTTGCCAATTCTGTATTGATGGCACTCAAAACACCCGGCACATTGTTGTGTATGTGTAATATGCGATGCGCCCCGTCTACAGGAGGTAAACTAATGGCAGGCACTGTATGTGAGCCATTGGTAATCCCTTTTTCCAAGTATTGATACAACTTAATACTTACATCTTCGCCAATATTTTGTTGTGCCTCTTCGGTACTTCCACCAATGTGCGGCGTAAGAATCACGTTAGACAATCCTTGCAAAGGAGTTGAAAATCTATCCCCATTCTTTTCTGGCTCCCAAGGAAAAACATCTATTGCAGCACCGCTCAAATGGCCATCTTTCAGGCTATTAGCCAGTGCATCCAAATCAACCACTTCGCCACGTGCATAGTTAATAAGGATAGCACCTTTCTTAAAATGCTTAAGAATTCCCTTATTGATCAAATTCTTTGTTTCTGCTGTTTCTGGCACGTGCAGAGACACAATATCCGATTTACTTACTAGCTCCTTCAATGATTTGCATGGATGCGCATTACCAAGGGGAAGCTTTGTTTCTGTATCATAAAATAATACTTTAAGTCCTAGACTCTCCGCAATGATACTTACCTGAGTTCCGATATTGCCGTAACCAACAAGACCAATTGTCTTACCGCGCATTTCGTAACTTCCAGTAGCTACTTTGTTCCAGATACCTTCATGTGCTGCTTTGTTTTTGTCAGGGATTCTACGAATTAGCATAATTGCCAAGCCTATTACCAATTCGGCAACACTGCGGGTATTGCTATATGGCGCATTAAACACGCTCACTCCCAACTTAGTAGCCGCCTTTAAGTCGACTTGATTGGTTCCAATACAAAAACATCCTATTGCTTGTAATTTCTTTGCCGACTCTAAAACCTTCTCCGTTATTTGTGTTTTCGACCTGATGCCCAGCAGATGGACATCTTTCACTGCTTTAATAAGCTCTTCTTCACTTAATGCACCATTTAGCTTGGTCACATTTTCGTAGCCGTTGTCTTTGAAGTATTGAACGGCTTTGTCGCTGATGTTCTCCAAGAAAAGTATATGTATCTTTTCTTTTGGATAACTTGTTAATTGTTCCTTACTCATGTCGGCGAAAGTAGTTTATTATTGTTTAATGACGTATCGTCTCCTTTTCGCAAAACAGTTATTATGTATTTTTTATGACGAAAATCATCATTTATCCACAAAGAAATAAGGTTGAAACCAGCTTTATTCTCAACTATTAACCCATTTCTGATTTTTGCATCACAAAATAACAAGACAAAAAAGCTAGAGAAGTGTAAATTCTACGCCATTGATTGTACATGCGAAGTACCTGAGTGACAAACTAAAGAGAATCATTTTTTACTTTACAGGTAAGCCCAAATCTCTTTCCATTGGTTTTAAGTCGGGCTTGTGACCACGAAATGCTTTGAACATCGTATTGTAGTCTTCGGTATTTCCCTTAGATAGTATCAAGTCTCGGAATCGTTGACCATTCTCTCTTGTCAAACCACCATGTTCTTCAAACCAGGAGAAGGCATCTTCTTCCAACATCTTTGTCCATTCATACGCATAATAACCAGCAGCATAGCCATTGCCCCAAATATGTAAGAAATAACTGGAACGATAACGTGAAGGAACAGGTGCAAAAGTGAATCCTAAACTTTGCAATGCCTCTTTCTCAAATGTATCGGCATCTTTTACCTCATCGGTAGCGGATAGATTATGCCATTTTAGATCGAGGGATGCAGCCGCCAATACTTCCGTTTGACTATATCCTTTATTAAATGAATTGGCTTTCTTTATCTTGTCTACCAACGCCTGTGGGATGGTCGCTCCTGTTTTGTAGTGTACAGCATAATGCTTCAATACTTTTGGATCCAATGCCCAATGCTCATTAAATTGTGAAGGGAACTCCACATAATCTCTTGCTACGTTTGTACCAGATAGCGTTGGATATTTCTGACTGGCAAATAAACCATGCAACCCATGCCCAAACTCATGGAACATAGTTGTTACATCATCAAAGCTGATTAAAGCTGGCTGTCCGGCAGCAGGTTTAGTGAAGTTACAGATATTGTAAATAACTGGTTGACTATTCAGCAATGTTGATTGTCCCACCAGGTTACTCATCCAAGCACCCCCATTTTTATTATCTCTCTTGTAGTAGTCGCCATAAAACAAAGCAAATGGCTTACCGTCTTTATCATACACTTCAAACACGCGTACATCCGATTGATAAACTGGTATGTCGTGACGTTCTTTAAAAGTTAATCCATACAACTGATTGGCTGCGTAGAACACACCTTTTTCCAATACTTTGTCCAATTGAAAATAGGGTGTTATCTCACTTTCGTCTAAGTTATATTTTTCTTTACGCACTTGTTCCGCATAATAATCCCAATCCCAAGGCTGCACATCAAAGCCGCCATTTTGTTTGTTGATTAGTGCTTGTATGTCCGCGGCTTCTTCCTTGGCTTTTCCTATTGCTGATGGCACCAACTTGGCAAAGAACTGTTCTACCGCTTCAGGCGTTTCTGCCATCTGGTCTTGTAAATTCCAGGCAGCATAACTTTTAAATCCTAATAATTTCGCTTTTTGTGCACGGATTGTTGCTATCCGTACGATGGTTGTACGGGTATCATTACTGTCCCCTTTTTCTGCGCGTGACCAAGATGCTTCGAATAATTTTTGTCTGGTAGCCCTCACAGACAAAGATGACAAAGGTGGTTGTTGGGTGGTATTTTTCAATGGTATCAACCATTTTCCTTCCAGCTTTTTTGCTTTGGCACCTTGTGCATAATTATCTTTCTGTTCCTGAGATAAACCTGCAAGCTCCGTAGAATCGCTTATAACTAATGCGCCCTCTTTTGCAGCAGCCAACAGTTGATTGCCAAACTTTGCTCCCAAGGAAGCTTCTTCCTCATTGAGCTTTTTCAAGGTTGTTTTATCTGCATCAGAGAGCTTTGCCCCTGCCTTTATAAACTGCTGATAATAATATTCCAACAATCTGGCAGACTCTTTATCCAAGCCAAGATTTGCTTTATTAGCATATAGTTTCTCTACCCTTTTAAATAGTTTTCCGTTCAGATAAATGGCATCATTCAAAGCAGTTAGTTTGGGCGCAATATCTTCTTGCAATTGCTGCAAAACAGGATTTGTATTGGCACCTGAAACTAAGCTGAACGCATTGTTTACACGTGTCAACAACTGACCGCTTTTTTCTAGTGCCACCAAAGTATTTACAAATGAAGGGACCGCAGGATTATCCGCAATTTGTTTCACTTCTTCCAACTGTTGCCTGATTCCTTCTTCCAATGCGGGCTGATAATCGGAATCTTTTATTTTACTAAAATCCGGTACCCCATAAGGCAATTTACTCACTTTGCTGAAAGGATTGCTGGCGGGCAATAAACTCTTTTTTGTTGTAGGCTTGGGGTCGCCATTGGTAAATGCAAGTAAGGTAACCATAGACAATAC
>Ga0214164_1001997_pt1 | contig 10994 bp, 11 predicted proteins | sample TroBogepilimnion_13_FD_153003 | JGI IMG/M metagenome (GOLD analysis project Ga0214164, IMG submission 153003) | Freshwater microbial communities from Trout Bog Lake, WI - Practice 03JUN2009 epilimnion v4 | ecosystem: Environmental > Aquatic > Freshwater > Lake > Epilimnion/Euphotic zone ...
CTTTCTTTGAGGAAGAAAAGAACCTTGCTAAAGCTATACAACCCTTGCAAGATGTTGGTTTGGGCTATGTGAAACTTGGTCAGTCATCCAATACACTCAGTGGGGGAGAAGCGCAACGGGTAAAGCTTGCCTCCTTCCTCGGCAAAGGAAAAGGGGCAGGACATATTCTTTTCATTTTTGATGAACCTACCACCGGCCTTCACTTCCACGACATTAAAAAGTTATTGGCATCCTTCAATAAGCTGATTGAACAAGGGCATTCGCTATTGGTGATAGAGCATAATACCGACGTAATTAAATGCGCCGATTTGTTGATAGACCTCGGTCCGGAAGCAGGTGATGCAGGTGGTAACCTTGTCTATGCGGGCATCCCAGTAGGAATAAAGAAAGTGAAGGAAAGTTATACTGGGAGGTATTTGTAGATAAGTTGTAGGTATTACGTTGTTAGTTGTACGAAAAAAAGAAACAGGATACTTATATTTGAATCATCAGCTTATTGAACTTTCTTTCAAAAAGAATTAGGACTTAGGCAATATTAGGAACAGACTTTACTAAAACTGTTAAATAATACAAACTATGAAACAATTTACAATAGGTATCAAGATATTACTAACAATACTCTTAATTCTCAATTTGGTCTTTTTATTCGCAGCATCTGCAAGTTCTCACAACGTACCAGCAAAAACATATTTCTGTATTGGATTAAGCATTTTTATTTCTTTTTCTTTGTTGTTAATTACAAATAATTGGAGACGAAGAATCAAAAAAAAGGAACGTTTAAATTAAAATGGAATGAATACTTCTTATAATAATTTCGACACAATAGAAAAAATAATATTTGAAGAAGGGATACGGATTAAAACAATTGATCTACACCCAGAATTAGATTTGATGTTAGTAGTACTAAATACCAAAGCAGTATTGCATACCAAACTATCTGATTATCCCACATTAGCAAAGGCTAAACAGAAAGAACTTTTGAAATATGAACTGATTGCCGATGGTATTGGTATTCATTGGCCTTTGTTGGATGAAGACCTCAGCCTAAAAGGATTCTTGCAAGATGAGCTTAAAAATATTGTGAAGGCTGGTAATACTCAAAATGCTTTTGCAGCGTAGTTTAATATGAAAAAAGTCTTTTTTTTAGTTGTCATTCTCGTATATACATCACTTGTTTTCTCCCAAATTAAGATTAAAAAAGCCAATACTAACATCGCTCACTCAAAGAAACCACTCATTCCACACTATGATTGTATTGATTTAAACTCTATTTCAATAAATGGTAAAATTCAATGGCTTGATGATGCAAAAAAAATAAAGAAAACATTAGGTAAGCCAGATAGTATAGCACCCGATAGAGGCGAATGTTGTACTTATTTTGATGAAGAGGATACGAAGATTTATTGGTATGGTAAAACAAGTTTTGAAGTATACAAGGACACAGCAGTATTTGAAGATATTAATGTAGAGGATGGTAAGTTCTTTGTAGAGATGCCAAAAAACAAAATCCTTCTTAATAGAAACACAACCTTTTCGGAAGTACAAAAAGCTTTCCCTTTTTCTTGCAAACAAGTATTTGACAGAGGTGTTTATGGAGATAAGACTAAAAGAATGTATAGGTGCATAGACTTACAAACAGACCCAAAAGCCGAGGATATTGTTACATTATATTTTTACAAGGGCAAATTTATAAGTATTGAATATTCTTTCCCAGATTAGTCTTTTATACTTTGACCTCTTAAATAACTATTTTGTACTCTTTTGAAAACAGATACAATCCATAAAAACTATTTCACACAAACTGCTTTATACTCTCAAATATTTTGGCTAAGAGCAATGTATTCTCAGCTCAGAGCAATCATTTCTTGCTGCAGAGCAATGTGTTCTTGGCAAGAGTAATGTAATCTTAGCCAAGGGCAATGTATTCTTGGCTGAGAGCAATGTATTCTTAGGTCAGAGCAATCATTTCTTGCCTGAGAGAGACATGATCTTGCCTGAGAGTGACATAATCTCGGCGCAGAGCAACATGATTTTGAGCGTTTCAGTCCTTACACCTCCACCCCAATCTGTTGGTTAAATGAGCGATAATGCATTGCTGCCATCATGGTCTTCATATAAATGGTAGACCTGTCCTATCTGGGCTTGAACCTGAGTGCGACTTCATAAATCATCAGACCTCTTTCACGGACGTCCGGGAAAGCCCTAGTGGGGTGCGTTACTGAATTTAATTACAAGAAAGTAAACGCTGAAGGCTAATAATTAATCACTAATTAACAAGATTATGCCTCATCAATCCTTGGTCCTTTGATGGTAATCTCTTGGTATTGCGATTTGAAGTGAAAGATAAAGGTAATGGCCAGTCCCACAACACAACCTGCCAATACAGCAATCACCCGTTCAATGGCAGTATCCCAAACGTGCTTTCCTTCCCCATGCAGCATCAATATAATGGTTGCCGCAAGGGCAGACCGGATGCCCGTATCCAATTTAAACAAGTAACAGAAGGACAGGGTAGTAACCAGTGCAAAAGCCATCATCCACATATCAATAGGGGCAATCCATAGGCACAACATGCCCGAACATGCACCCACCACATTCGCTTTGATACGGGTAACAGATAGCGGTACCGACTCCCTGCCATCGGGCGACATCACCAGCATCACCGATATCAGGCACCACGCAATATCCTTGTAATGCAGCAACAAGGAGCCAGTGTAGACGATAATTGTTCCGGTGGCCACTTTAGCAGCATATATCAGCAGACTCTTTAATCTTTCGGTCATAATTGTTGTGGTATGAAAGCGGTAAAGATAAAGAAGGGCTGCGAGTTGTGAGTAGTGAGTTAACCCCAGATTTTGCAATAGGGCCCTACTATAAAATGGGGATTAAGAAATAGGTTCTTGCCTGCAACCAACTGCTTTATAAATAACTAAGAGCCAAGATAGCAGCTACTTCATACAGGTTAAAAACCTTTTGATATAATTCAACAGTCCTTAGAAAGATGCGAATAAATCGCCAATCGGGGCGTAATCTGTATCAAATTTGTTAAATACGGAAATTGTATTATAATTATTAAACTCTTTCTCTTTGATATTTGTATATACAATAAATTCCCTATTATTTTTGTGGGCGCTAGATTAGCAATCGGTTATTATTAATTATTAAACATAAAAAAACAAGAAAATGAGTTTATTAGACAGTTTGAAATGGCGTTACGCAGCAAAAAAATTGAATGGAGCAAAAGTTCCCGCGGAGAAATTAAATTTTATTTTGGATGCAATTCAACTAGCTCCTTCTTCCTTTGGGTTACAACCTTACACCGTTTTGGTTATTGAAGATGAAGCAACGAAAGCAAAGTTGTTGCCTGCTTCTTACAATCAATCACAGATTACAGATAGCTCTCATTTGATTGTGTTTGCGGCTTGGACAAGTGTATCAGCAGAAAAAATTGATACTTTCATCGCTGATATAGCAGCCAAAAGAAGCTTGTCTTTGGAAGCATTGAATGACTACAAAGGATATATAAGTGGTTCAATTACACGCTTGAGCGAAGAGCAACAAGCTATCTGGAATGCAAAACAAGCATACATTGCTTTCGGTATTGGATTGACTGCCGCCGCAGAAGTAGAAGTAGATGCTACGCCAATGGAAGGTTTTGTGCCTGCTCAATACAATGAAATATTGGGATTGACAGAACAAGGTTTGACGGCATCGGTTGTACTTGCTTTGGGCTATCGTGGTGAGGAAGACTGGTTGGCTCCATTGCCAAAAGTGCGCAGAGACAAGGATTTGTTGTTTAAATTTATCTAACAAACACACCCCACGCATATTAAAGGCTATCAGTATTACTGGTAGCCTTTTTTGTTTTGGCTCAACACATAGGAACATAGCTACATAGAATACATAGGCTACGTAAACTATGTGTTCTATGTACCTATGTTTCTATGTGTTAAATATTACCTTTGGAAAATGGAAGCAAAGAAGAAACTAGTAGTACTTACCGGTGCTGGCATCAGTGCAGAGAGTGGGTTGAAGACCTTTAGGGACAGCGATGGTCTTTGGGAGGGATATGATGTGTATGAAGTAGCTACCCCTAGGGGCTTTAAAGCAAATCCCGAACTTGTATTGAAGTTTTATAACGAGCGTAGAAAAGATGTGGCTAAAGCACAACCAAATGAAGCACACAAAGGATTAGCTGCTTTGGAGGCCTATTTTGATGTACACATCATTACCCAGAATATTGATGACTTGCACGAACGTGCAGGTAGTACCAACGTAACACACTTGCACGGTGAGATATTTAAGATGCGAAGTGTACTTGATACCTCCAAAACCTATCCAATCACTGGAGATATTACTGTAGGTGACCTGGCACCAGATGGCGGACAATTAAGACCTTTTATTGTTTGGTTTGAGGAAGAAGTGCCGATGATAGAGGTGGCAGCCAGAATAGTGAGACAAGCAGCTATTTTTGTGGTGATAGGAACATCCCTACAGGTATATCCCGCAGCAGGACTAGTGAATTATGCGCCCTATCAGATACCCAAATACATCATCGACAAAAAGATTCCGTCAGCCGATTCTATCTATAATCCCATCCTGATAGAGAAACCAGCTGTGGAAGGCGTGAAGGAACTAATTAAGTTGTTAGATATTAGATAGTAGATAGTAATAACTAACATCTAATAACTAATATCTGCCTTTCAATAACTTTAGTCATAAAATATCTTTATCAGAAAAAATACCTTTCGGGCATTTATAGCAGCACAACATTTATGAAAAGAACTATCAAATATTATCGCATCATCTGGCTCAGGCATGACCTCCCCGCAGGACTTTCCGTTTTTTTGGTTGCACTTCCCCTTTGTTTGGGTATTGCATTGGCATCGGGGGCACCACTTTATGCCGGGCTACTCTCTGGCATCATTGGCGGTTTAGTCGTTGCTCTGGTTAGTGGGGCTCAACTGGCGGTTTCGGGGCCTGCCGCTGGTCTGACAACTTTGGTTGCAGCATCCATCATTTCGTTGGGGGATTATAAACTCTTTCTACTGGCAGTTATAGTGGCTGGTTTGTTTCAGTTGTTATTAGGGGTTTTAAAACTAGGGGATATCGCCAACTACTTTCCCTCGGCAGTCATCAAAGGGATGCTAGCGGCAATAGGTATTATCCTTATCTCCAAACAAATCCCTTTGGCACTCGGGTACGACAAACCCGACTTCTGGACGAGTGGCTTCCTCAATCTTTTCAGTTCAAAAAACTTTTTAGGTAATATCGCAAGCTTCAATCACCACATCACGATTGGTGCAATACTAATTTCGGTTGTTTCTTTAGTAATCATCATTCTACTCCAACAACCCTTTGCCAAAAAATTAAAAGTGATTCCAACACCACTTTTAGTTGTTGTAACAGGCATCATCATAAACATCCTTTTTACCAATGCGGCTTCCGGCTTCTCACTCAAGCAAACGCAGTTAGTCAACATTCCATCTAACATATTTGCCAGTATTACCTTCCCTGAATTTTCTAAATTCTTTTCAAATATTGAGATATGGAAGGATGGATTAATTATTGGATTGCTGGCTACCCTAGAAACGCTACTTTGCATTGAGGCCGTTGATAAGCTAGACAGGCGCAACCGTATCACCCCCGTAAACAGAGAACTGATTGCACAAGGAGTGGGCAATATGGTGTGCGGATTATTGGGCGCCATCCCTATGACGGCAGTGGTGGTAAGAGGTGCTGCCAACGTAGATGCCGGCGGGCGAACTAAGCTTTCGGCTTTCACCCACGGGTTGTTTCTCTTGCTAGCAGTTCTACTGATTCCTTTTGTATTAAACAAAATTCCCTATGCTTCCTTAGCGGCTATACTACTGAGTACGGGTTACAATCTGACTAAACCCAAACTCTTCCGGAATATGTGGAGCCTCGGTTGGAAACAATTCCTCCCTTTTGTTTTTACAATCCTTGTGATTCTTTGTACCGATTTGTTGATTGGAGTAAGTATCGGGTTATTGATTTCAGTTTATTTTATTATTCAAAATAATTTTAAAACTGAATATAAAATCACCAAGACAAAGCATCTGGATATAGAGACGCATTACATTAAACTGAACAGTAACGTTACTTTTTTGAATAAAGTACAGCTAAGGAAGTCTTTGGACGAAGTGCCAGAATACAGCGTACTCACCATTGATGGTAGTAACTGCAATTTTATTGACTATGATATCCTCGAAATAATTAGTGAATACCATAGTAAAGCACATGAAAGGCATATAGAGTTGCACCTGATTGCCATTGAAACTGTGAATGTGACAGCAGTGCATTAAATAATTGATATGGGATAATTGATAATTGACAACAAAAAAACTATACCTCTAAGAGGTCTTCTTAAAAGGGTTTATAGTCGCTTTTTGGGGAAAAATAGGTGATAGACAATAAATTTTAGGTATCAATTATCAATTATCAATTAAAAACTCTGCCTTTTTACTGCCAGAACCCGTTTCTTTGCAGTCCGAAAAATTTATAGCGATATGCAATTATCATCTTTATTAGACCGTTTCGCTGAACCCGAAACGCTGAAAATGGCCAAATTGGGCCGTGAGTTAAGGGCACAAGGTATCGACGTAATCGACCTTAGCCTTGGTGAACCAGATTTTGATACCCCTCAGCACATAAAGGACGCTGCAATAAAGGCTATCAACGACAACTTTAGTCACTATACCCCGGTTGCAGGTTATGCAGACCTAAGAGAAGCAGTTTGCACTAAGTTGAAACGCGATAACAATTTGGATTATAAACCAGAGAATATTGTAACATCTACAGGTGCAAAACAAAGTTTGGCAAATGCTATCCTTGCTTTGGTTGATGATGGCGATGAAGTAATTATCCCAACACCTTATTGGGTTACCTATAGTGAATTGGTGAAGATTGCCCGTGGTAAAGTAGTAGAAATACATACTAATCTGGAAGATGGTTTCAAGGTAACGCCCGAGCAACTGGAAGCAGCTATCACGCATAAGACAAAAGTGTTCATGTTCTCCTCACCTTGTAACCCTTCTGGTGCTGTTTATAGCAAAGCAGAGTTGGAAGGTTTGGTTGCAATATTTAAGAAATATCCAAACATCATCATCCTTGCAGATGAAATTTATGAATACATCAACTTTGTAGGTGCGCACGAAAGCATCGCTCAATTTGAAGAGATAAAAAGTAGGGTTGTGTTGATAAACGGATTGAGTAAAGGCTTTGCAATGACTGGCTGGAGATTGGGTTATATTGCTGCTGATGTAGCAATTGCCAAAGCATGCGAGAAGTTGCAAGGACAGTTTACAAGCGGTACTTGTTCCATCACCCAAAAAGCGGGTGTAGTTGCATTGACTACCGACTTGAAGCCAAGCTTTGAAATGACCGACGAATTTGCTCGCAGAAGAGTAAGAACAATGGAATTGGTAAGGGCAATCCCTGGCATCAAGTGTTTTGAACCAGAAGGCGCATTCTACATCTTCCCAGATGTAAGCAGCTATTATGGCAAAAGCAATGGCGAAGAAACAATTAAGAATTCTGCTGACTTCAGCATGTATTTGTTGAATACTGCACACGTATCCAGCGTAATGGGAGATGCTTTTGGCGAACCTAATTGTGTACGTTTCTCTTTTGCAAACAATATGGCAAACATTGAAAGGGCTTGGGTTCGTATTGCAGACGCCTTGGCTAAGTTAAAATAGTAATCAATCAATAAAGAAAAAAGCCCTCAGCATTTCTGAGGGCTTTTTTTATGCGCTTATCTTCTATCTGTTTACAGTTTGAAAACTTCTAACGTCTGTATCTGGCAACTTGTAACCTGCTACTAATTATTTACCGACTGCTCAATCTGAATGTTGTTAAGTGCTTTTGCGGCTGTTAAACTAGCCTGCGTCATCAATACAAACGTATAGATTTTCTGAGATACCAACGTATCTGACACCTGGGTTAAATTGGTAGCAGTTGGCGAAGTAATAAACAGCGTAGTCGTGTATATGCCTGAAGGTATCGTATCGAAATTTTCATAACCACTATAACTCTCATGATCCAAAAAGTTTCGGTTATTGAATATCAAAGGGGTATTTCCCGGAGAAAAAAGCTTTACGCCAATATAACTATACCATGCCTGTGTCCTGAAATCGAGTATCCTGATTTCTGAATTGCCTACAGAAGGAGTCTTTAAATTATCCGGCACTATCGATAGAAACCAACTGTAACCTACTCTGTACACGAAACAAGAGTAGTTTTTACCTGCTAGCAAATCAACATTTTGGTTTATAATGGTATCGTTGCTAAAGGTTACGATGATGTTATTGGTTCCAACAACACCTGTTGTGTAGCTAAGTGGATAATACTTTGCAACGCCACCCAGATTGTTGGTATTGTTTAATGTAATGTAGACATTACCATAATCCATTACATTATAAAACATAATGTTTGGAAGGGTTGTACTTGTTTTGAGAGTATCAATTGGGGTAGAGGAAGTACCGTTGCTTACTTGCTTGTAGCAAGATGAAAAAAGCGTAGTAAATAGTATTGCAAAAAGAAAGTATTTCATAATTAAGTATGGGTTATTGCTGTCATTTACTTAGCAGGTATTGTAATTATTTTAGTTGCCGTACCTGTGCATCCTCCACTGTTAATTGCAGTGAGTGTAACCACAAATGTTTGAGCGGATGATTGTTGTACGTATGGATGTGTTACATAAGTTGATGTTGTAGGCAATGTGTTACCATCACCAAAACTCCAATTGTAACTAGATGAAAGCGTCGATTTGCTATTGAACGCATAAATATTACCACCCGAATTTGGATTTGTTGTTACTGCCGTAAAAGCGGCTACAGGTGTATTGGCAGCTCCTACAAGTGTAATTTTTATAGTATTACTTATCAAGGCCCTTCCACCCGAATCTACTTTTACCAATACAGAATAAGTGCCTGCCAGTGCATATATATTCGTTACGGAAGCTGGCCCAGAGGTGATAGAAGGGCTATTATCGCCAAAGTACCACTCGTAAGTTGCATTCTTAATCTTTCGGGAGGGGGTTGCTGTAAAGTTCACAACAATGTTGGAATCAACGCAAAGGTTTTGCACTGTATCTGTAATGGTAACAGAATCAATTCCTGCTGGTGTACCCGTACTTGTACTACCTCCACCAGAAGTATCACCCGTATTGGTAGGCGGAATGTAAGTAGGTTTGGATGGATCACTCGTTGTAGTTGCAGGGCCTGTGCTTCCGGTGATGTTGGCATTACCCGTATTATCTATCTCCTTCGTACAGGCGGTGACAAATAATATCAGTAGTACTGATATAAATAAACGGGTGTAAAATCTCATTAATATATTAATTACAGTTTAGATAACTACTCATAGACACTTTTTATTGTGTCTGTTGATAAAAAGAGGACAAAAGTAGAATAAAATAAGCGCAATGTCAATCAAAATAACCCTAGAAATCCTGCTCTCTAAAAAATACTTTGTGGAACCTGCAACCATGTTACACACTTTGGATAACATCCTAGAGAGGCTTCCATCAGCATTCACGGAGCTTCCATCAGCCCTCATGGAGCCTCCATTAGCCTTCATGAAGCTTCCATTAACCCTCATGAAGCTTCCATCAGCCTTCATGAAGCTTCCATTAACCCTCATGGAGCTTCCATTAGCCTTCATGAAGCTTCCATTAGCCTTTATGAAGCTTCCATCAGCCCTCATGGAGCTTCCATTAGCCCTCATGGAGCTTTAACAGATGTTGGTGAAGAACACTATCTAGCATAAGAATGTTTGATTATGAGTGATTGGTGTAATGACACTATAATTTCCATAGTCGTCACTTAATGTATGCCCCACTTTCGGAACCTGGTTTATCAATCCTTTCAAAGACTGCTCGTTATTAAAGTTTGAATAAATACAAGTCGCAGCTAGCTCAATTACATCCCTAAAAATCAAAAAGGGCACACTAATGAGGGTGTATTAACAATACATCTAGCAATTATTTATACACCGTTTAAAATCTTTGCAACAACGAGCGGGTTTATTTCTCACTTTCGTGTCTTAAATATAGAGATTATGAAGTTCCGCAATTTTAAAATGGTTAGCTACGTCGTTTATGGACGGGGTAGTTTTAACCAGTTGGATGAAATACTAGCACCGCAACGCAAAGGGGATGCCCCTATGATTTTCTTGGTAGATCATTTCTTTGAAGGAAAGGCCTTGCCAAACAGGATTCCGCTGAGAGGAAAAGATAAAATTATTTATGCCGATGTAACCCACGAGCCAAAAACAAAACAAGTAGATGCACTTGCGCACGATTTGAAAGAAGAATTCGGTACCGTTAGTGGCATCATTGGTATTGGAGGTGGCAGTACGATGGATCTGGCTAAAGCGGTTAGTTTGATGATGACCAATCCTGGTTCTAGTGCCGATTATCAAGGATGGGATCTGGTGCAGCAAGCAGGCGTTTACAAAGCAGGCATACCAACGTTGAGCGGAACAGGCGCTGAGGTTTCTCGTACAACCGTATTGACAGGTCCAATAAGAAAGCTAGGTATGAATAGCGACTTCACTCCTTTCGATCAGATTGTCTTAGATCCTGAATTAATAAAAGATGCGCCCGTTAATCAACGTTTTTATACAGGGATGGATTGCTATATCCATTGTATAGAAAGTTTGCAAGGCACTTATCTGAATGAATTCAGTAAGAGTTATGGAGATAAAGCATTACAGCTTTGTCGCGAAGTGTTTTTGGGAACCCAAGAATGGACAGAAGAACACGATGAAAAGCTGATGATGGCTTCTTATGCTGGCGGAATGAGCATTGCCTACAGTCAGGTGGGCGTTGCACATGCAGTAAGCTATGGATTAAGTTATTTGTTAGGCACCAAACATGGTGTTGGCAATTGTATTGTGATGAATCATATTGGAGAATATTATCCTGAAGGAGTTGCTGAATTTAAACGGATGGTAGCTGAGAATAACAT
>Ga0214164_1002002_pt1 | contig 10971 bp, 9 predicted proteins | sample TroBogepilimnion_13_FD_153003 | JGI IMG/M metagenome (GOLD analysis project Ga0214164, IMG submission 153003) | Freshwater microbial communities from Trout Bog Lake, WI - Practice 03JUN2009 epilimnion v4 | ecosystem: Environmental > Aquatic > Freshwater > Lake > Epilimnion/Euphotic zone ...
CTTAGAGGCTGAGTTTCTATTTTGGCTCAACTTGAATACGTGTTGGATGTCGGTGAGTTCTATCTCGATTCCAACAATTGCTTTCATATTGTTTTGTACATAGTCTTTGCTGAGTTGTTTTACTGCTGCGGGGCTATCTTCTGTCCCCTCAAAATGATTAGTCAGTTCTACTAATAGATTGTATAAGCCATCCTCGTCCATAAATTTAATGAGTCCCTTGGCATGTACAGCTTTATAGTTCCAGGTACTGGCAACTTTTGGGTCTGTGTACCAGCTTGCACTCACATAAGCGTGATTGCCAGTAAATAGAGCCAGCACATTTGGGTTTTGTTCAAAGGCAATGGTATGATCCTGCTTGCGCATGAGGTGACCTTGCAGGTATAGTTTACCTTCTTTTTCTTTTAGCAATACCGGAATGTGTGTTGCCACTGGCTGCTGATTGGCATCTACCCCACAAACTGTAATAAAAGGATTGCCCTTCATGAAAGACAAGATGTCGGAAGGTTTGTTTGCCTTGAAATATGGAATGTTGTACATGAACTTGTGCTTTAATTAGCCTCAAATGTATCTTCTACCTGCGAAGTTTGAGCAGGGGCTTAAAATAAAAAAGGAGCCAGGATGAATATCCAGCTCCGTTTTAAATCCAATATCCTATGAAAAACCAATGCGAATATATTGTTGTGAATTTGAATTTAAGATGCCTTTAGTTATAAATCTGCGAAAACGATTGAGGCTACTTTCGAACTTTTATAACGATATTTTAGTTGATTCTTCTACATTTACGCCATGAAGATTATGCTCTGTAGTATTGGAAAACCACATGACAGTGACTTGAAAGCTGCCATCGAAGAATTTACAAAACGCATCACGAACTATTTTTCTGTTGAGTGGCTAATTGTTGCTCCTCCAAAGAATGCAGGGACATTGTCTGCCGATGAGTTAAAAAAAGTAGAAGCGGCCAGCGTGCTTCAGAAGTTAACTAAAGACGATTATCTGGTTTTGTTGGATGAAAGAGGCAAGAATATCAGTTCTCCCGCATTGGCAACACTTATTCAGCAGAGAGGCAATGAAAGCACAAAGCGGATTGTTTTCCTGATAGGAGGCGCATTCGGGGTGGAAGATTCTGTATTTAAAAGGGCAAATTTTGTATGGAGTTTATCTCAATTGGTTTTTCCACACATGATTGTCAGGCTGATATTGGCAGAACAAGTGTACAGGGCTTGCAGCATTATCAAAAATGAGAAATATCATCACGTTTAATGTGGTTTTGTTATTGATTTTGAGTCGAAATAACGCAGCCTTCTATTTTCCAGAAGCAATCCAAGCGTAAATTGTGGGCTTGAAGAACGAAATCGTTGTATTTTATTGTGTAAAAGCAATGATTGATGAAAAATAGTTTGCTTTTAGATTTTAAAGTGACTTCTTATCAACAGAATTGTTTGTGTTTTGCGTAGAAGGGCTTTGGGTTTCTTTCTTTATTACACACTTCGCAACAGTAAGATTTTTCTCTGTTGCTTACTTTTGAATAGAATTCAACATGTAAGTCAACTCCAACATACAATGTGCTTTCTGTTCCAGAAATCAAAAAGGCTCAACTAATTATTTATTAGTTGAGCCTTTTTGCAAAAGATAAAGTTATAATTAAGCAACAGCCTTAGCTGCATTTGCTTTCTTAGCCAATTTGCTTTTTAGGTTAGCAGCTTTATTCTTATGAATAATGCCTCTTTTTGCCAACTTATCTATTTGAGAGATAACATTAGGTAATTTGTCTGTAAACTCAGATGTACCAACTGTTGTTTTCAAGTCACGTATTGCGTTACGAGTTGTTTTACCGTAATAACGATTTGCCTCGTTACGTTTTGCTGCTTGCCTTGTATCCTTCTTGGTAGCCTTATGATTTGCCATATTAAAAATAATTTTCGGAGTGCAAATGTAGGGAGTTGATTCCATTCAATAAAATATTTATCATTATTTATTTAAAAGAGTTTTCCACCTACAACGTTTTTTATAAAAAAGTTGGAAACAGTTTCATATTTAATGCCGTTCCAATGCTTTAGAATACGATATTTGCCACGAAATTTATTAGTTTAAGAAGAATAATTGGCCACAATGAAGGATTTCTCGTACATCACAAACTCTCACCCTAGTTACATCGAAAGTCTTTATCAAGATTTTCTTAAAGATTCAAGTAGTATCGATCCAGATTTAAAGAAGTTTTTTGAAGGTTTTGACTTTGCCGTAGCCAATGGTTCTGCAAGTGCTGGAGTTTCTGCAGGTACATCTGTTAGTCAGCCCACAACTGATGCTGTGGACTGGATGAAGGAAATCAGGGTCTATCGTCTGATATTAGGATACAGAAACAAAGGACATTTGTTGGCTAAAACGAATCCAATCCGTGAACGTAAAGATCGTGGAGCCAATCTGGATCTTGCTTTTTATGGGTTATCTGATAATGATTTGGATACCGTATATCAAACTGGTAACATTATCGGTTTGGGTGCAACTACCTTGAGGAATATTCTTTCTCATCTTCAAAAAGTATATGCCAACCATGTTGGTATTGAGTTTAAGTACATCAGCGACCAAAAGAAAGTTGATTGGTTGACCAATGAGATGGAGAAAAGTTTCTTTACGCCAATTGAACTGGAAAAGAAAAGGAGGATACTAGAGAAACTAAATCAAGGTGTAATCTTCGAGAAGTTTCTTCATACTAAATATATCGGTCAGAAAAGATTCTCACTTGAAGGAGGTGAAACTACCATTGCTGCATTGGATGCCATTATCAATACTGCTGCTGACTACGATGTAAAAGAAGTGGTTTTTGGGATGGCACACCGTGGAAGGTTGAATGTTTTGGCAAACATAATGGGTAAAACCTACGAACAAATATTCAGTGAGTTTGAAGGCACTGCGGTTATGGATCAAACCATGGGTAGTGGCGATGTGAAATACCACATGGGTTACGGTAGTGAGGTGACTACGCCTAACGATAAAGAAATACACTTGAAACTTATGCCAAATCCTTCGCATTTGGAAGCTGTGAACCCCGTTGTTGTGGGATTTGCAAGGGCTAAGGCAGACGTATTATATGATAGCGATTTTGATAAGATATTACCGGTTCTAATCCATGGGGATGCATCGGTTGCCGGACAAGGGATTGTATATGAAGTGCTGCAGATGAGTAACCTGAAGGGTTATTATACTGGTGGAACGATTCACTTTGTAATCAATAACCAGATTGGGTTTACCACTGATTTCGAAGATGCCAGAACTGCCGATTACTGTACTTCTGTTGCAGCAATGGTTCAAGCACCTGTATTGCATGTGAATGGTGACGATGCAGAAGCGGTAGTACGTTGTGCAGAGATAGCAGCCAAATATCGTCAGGAGTTTAATAAAGATATATTTGTGGATATGGTTTGTTACCGTAAGCACGGTCACAACGAAGGCGATGATCCAAAATATACACAACCACAGTTGTATGCGTTGATTGATAAACATTCTAACCCAAGGGAACAATATGTGAAATTCTTGATGGAGAATGGAGAATCGGATGCACAAGGTTTAGCCAAAGAAATGGAACAGAAATTCTGGGCAGACTTGCAAGAGCGTCTCGATGAAGTGAAACAATCTCCATTACCATACAAAGCCCAAAAGCCTGAGATAGTATGGGAATCTATGACAAAAGCTAAGTCGCAAGACTTTGATGAATCTCCTGACACATCCATCTCTGCCGAAACGGCTTCCTTATTATTTGAAGGGTTGATGAAATGGCCTGAGACTTTCAAGCCGCTCAAGAAGGTAGAGAAGTTGATACAAGAGAAGATTAAATTACTCGAAACAGAACAAAAGATAGATTGGGCAACAGGTGAGTTGATGGCTTATGGCTCGTTACTTCTCGATGGAAACATCGTAAGAATGAGTGGTCAGGATGTACAACGTGGTACTTTCAGTCACCGTCATGCCGTATTGCGCGATGAAGAAACCAGCAAAGGATATAACAGGTTAAATCATTTTACAGAAGGACAAGCTAAGTTCAGGGTATATAATTCTTTATTGAGTGAATATGGCGTACTTGGTTTCGAATATGGTTATGCGTTGGCAAATCCGAATGCATTGGTAGTTTGGGAAGCACAGTTTGGTGACTTTGCCAACGGTGCCCAAACAATGATTGACCAATTTATCACCGCAGGTGAACAGAAATGGCAAAGGCAAAATGGATTGGTAATGCTATTGCCTCACGGCTACGAAGGTCAGGGACCAGAACATAGCAGTGCCAGATTGGAAAGATTTTTACAGATGGCTGCCGAACTAAACATCATTATTTCTAATGTAACAACTGCCGCTAACCTTTTCCATCTGATCAGAAGGCAATTGACCTGGAATTTCAGGAAACCATTGATTAACTTCTCACCTAAAGCTAATTTAAGAAGCCCTTGGACTTTCAGTAAAATAAGTGAGCTGGCTACTGGTAAATTCCAGGAAGTGATAGATGATGCTTATGTCGCTGATGTTACACAAGTGAAGAAAGTGCTACTATGTAGTGGTAAGATTTACTTCGAAATGGCTGACAAACAACAAAAAGAAAACAGAACTGATATTGCAATTGTGCGTTTGGAACAAATTCATCCGTTACCTGTAAAACAATTGGATGCTTTGTATAAGAAATACGGCAGGGCAATGTGGTTCTGGGTTCAGGAAGAACCGTTGAACATGGGAGCTGCTTCATTCCTTCAGATGAACTTGAAGTCTGTAAATTTTGGTATTATCAGTCGTAATGCAAGTGCGTCTACAGCTACTGGATACTCCAAAGTACATGCAAGAGAGCAAGCAGAAATCATAGATATGGCCTTCAATATCTAACCCTAACATCGATTAATATAAACATTAGAAATAAAATTTTATGATTGACATTAAAGTGCCAGCAGTTGGCGAGTCGATAACTGAGGTTACCCTTCTTAAATGGACTAAAAAAGAAGGCGCTTATGTAGAACGTGACGAGATTATTGCAGAACTAGAAAGCGAAAAAGCAACATTTGAGGTAAATGCAGAACAAGCAGGCGCCCTAAAGAGATTGGCTGCAGAAGGAGATACCATTTTGATTGGTTCTATTCTGGCGCAAATTGATGAGACTGCTTCTAAGCCAGAAGCGGCTGTTGTTCCAACTCCTACTGTCGAACTACCTAAAGCTGCACCTGCCCCGGTAGTAGTTGCTACTCCGGCAGCAAGCGATGTAAAAGCTTCTCCTGTTGCTTCTGCAATTATTGCCGACAAAAAAGTAGATACTGCTTCTATCACGCCTAGTGGTGCTGGTGGAAAGATAATGAAAGGCGATGTGTTGAGTGCATTGGCAAACCCTGGCAAGAAAGCATTTGTTGGCAATGAATTATTTACACGTAATGTTCGTGTAGAAAAGATGAGCAACTTGCGCAAGACAATCAGTCGCAGATTGGTTGAGGCAAAGAATACAACTGCCATGCTTACCACTTTCAACGAGGTGGATATGGGTAAGATAATGGAGGTAAGAAAGCAATTTAAAGATAAGTTCAAGGAGTTTCATGGTGTAAACCTTGGGTTTATGAGTTTCTTTGCAAAAGCTTGTGCGATTGCTTTGAGCGAATGGCCTGCGGTAAATGCTTACATTGATGGAGATAGTCTGGAGTACCACGATTATGCCGACATCAGTATTGCCGTTAGTACCCCTCGTGGATTGACGGTGCCTGTTATCCGTAATGTGGAGAGTTTGAGTATGGCTGAAATAGAAAAGACGGTTGTTTTATTGGCTACCAAAGCAAGGGATAGTAAGCTGACTGCCGAAGATTTGCAAGGCGGTACTTTTACAATTACCAATGGAGGTGTGTTTGGAAGTTTGTTAAGTACCCCAATCATCAACATTCCTCAGAGTGCTATCTTGGGTATGCACAAGATACAAGACCGTGCAATGGTGATTGACGGTAAAATTGAAATCAGACCGATGATGTATCTGGCACTTAGTTATGACCACCGTGTGATTGATGGTCGTGAGAGTGTAAGTTTCTTGGTGAGGGTGAAAGAACTATTAGAAAATCCACAGTTGTTGTTGATGGGTAAAGATCCGGTTAAGACTTTGTTGGAACTGTAAGTAGATATGAGATATTAGTTATTAGATATAATGAAAAAGCCGCTTCAATTAATGAAGCGGCTTTTTTGTTGCCCAAACCCCCTCAGGGGGTTTTAAGCAATATGCGGGTTATTATATCAGCAGTTTTTGATGTGCTTAGATAAAATCAGTGAACTGTATTGCTACTATCTTACCCGAAGTATTGGTAAAAGGTGGCGACTATACTATTGAACAAATTGTGGGCGCAAAAGAAGTAATTGCTAATGGGGCAGGGTAGCTATCAATCCGATAGTGCAAGGCTTTTCTACAACAGGTATCATCTAAAAGATAAGAAGGCTAGGGTAGAAGGACTTATGATTTATTTCTTTTCTTCTTCCTCTTCTGATTTATAAAACTCAGAATTGGAAGAGACTTTGGACATAAATTCGAGTGTTCCTCTCTTTTTCCAAATCCTAGTAGCCCATATTATTCCAATAATCAATCCTAAAACAGCAATAGCGATTCCTCCAAAAAGCCCTTCCTCGGAAGGATATTTACTGTAAACCAGAAATCCTATTACAAATCCAACAATTAAAGGCGATGCAACGATTTGCACCCAAGCAACGAATGCAGTTATGAATTCAATTATTTTCATTTCATTATTTCCTTTATTGCTTCATATCTGTATTTCGTAAGTAGGAAAGTGTATCCTTTCTATTTTTATCCACTAAAAGTAATTATACTATTTGACCTAAAAATTCGCTTATCCTACATTAATACCTAAAAGTTTCACGTTTATATATAAAAGTTGGATAAACATATATAAATGTTCGGAAAACATATCTAAAAGCTGGAGATTTATATCTAAAAGTTGAGAAAAGATATATAAATGTTGGACGGAGATATATAAAAGCTAGAGATTTATATATAAAAGTTGGGAAAAGATATATAAATGTTGGACGGAAGTATATTAACGCGTTACACAGGGCACTTCTCGTGATAATTAATCAGTTCTATCGGACTTCTTTTAATCTCGTAGCCTTCATAATGCACTTTTATTTCATCCAATACTTCTTCCACTTCCTCCATCTCTTTCAACGTAACCAATCTGTTCCTAAATTCTTTTATGTTGGGCAATCCCTTCAGATAGTTGGCATAATGCCTTCTCATTTCATTGATACCTACTATTTTTCCCTTCCATTCCAGCGACCTCCGCAAGTGCGTTTTACATACATCAACCCGTTCTTCCAAAGTTGGGAAAGGCAATAACTCACCTGTTTGTACATAGTGTTTTATCTCCCTAAAAATCCAAGGATAACCTATTGCGGCACGTCCAATCATGATACCGTCTACCCCATACCTGTTTTTATATTCCAATGCTTTCTGTGGACTGTCAATATCGCCATTACCAAAGATGGGGATGTGTATGCGGGGATTATTTTTCACTTTCGCAATCAATGTCCAGTCTGCTTCGCCTTTATACATCTGACTACGGGTGCGACCATGTATGGCAAGGGCTTTTATGCCACAATCCTGCAATCGCTCCGCCACTTCTTCAATGTTTTTGGTGTCATCATCCCAACCTAAACGCGTTTTTACCGTTACGGGCAAACTGGTAGATTTTACAACGGCCGTCGTTAATCGTACCATCAAATCTATATCTTTCAGCACGCCTGCACCAGCGCCCTTACAAGCAACTTTCTTTACGGGGCATCCATAATTGATGTCCAGCAAATCGGGATTGGTTACATCCACAATCCTTGCTGCAAGGGAAAGACTTTCTTCGTCCCCACCAAATATCTGAATGCCAATGGGGCGTTCATAGTCAAAGATGTCTAGCTTTTGTCTGCTTTTGATGGCATCCCTTATCAAGCCTTCACTACTGATGAATTCCGTGTACATAAGGTCGGCGCCATTGTCTTTACACACCGCTCTAAAGGGGGGATCGCTTACATCTTCCATCGGAGCCAACAACAGCGGGAAGTCTGGTAATTCTATTTTATCTATTAAAACCAAGGTCGTAAATTAACGTTAAATGATAAGTATTTAGTGGGAAACGATTTTGCCTGTAAATTCGCCACTTTATGCAAATATAGAGAACTGAATTAACGATTAATGATTATGGATTAATGTTTAATAACAGGGGCCAGGCATTAATCACTAAACGTTAATCATTAATCATTAAAAATATTATGGAAGAAAAGGAAGAATTTTTACCACAGCCCGAAAGGGAAAGTATATTGAAAGGGTCACCTTTTTATGCAACTCCTTATCAGGAAAAAGGGTTGAGTAACTGGTCTCAGTTTGGGTTATTGTTGGGACTATTGGGTGTGGGATTAATAGTTGGAAGCATTATTTCGCTCGTAGTGGTGAAACTGATGATTCCACATGCACACCTGCTAGATTTGGATAAAGCCATACTTCAACCAGAGAATGCGAATGCTATGAAGATTATTCAGGTGTTATCTACCTTGTTTATGTTCTTTATTCCGGCTTATGCCTTTACAACTATTGTTTTCAAAAAACCTTTTCAGCATCTTGGATTTAATATAAATATATCCTGGCAACAGCTTGCTTTGGTAGTGTTGATAGTTGGAGCGGCACTGTTTGTTGGCGGTGGATTGGGCGATTTGAATGAAAAGATTCCCATACCACACGATTGGCGTGCTAAGTTCCAGAAGGCAGAAGATGAATACCAAGATCAGGTAGTTGCTATTGCCACAATGAGGAATATTAAAGAGTATCTGATGGGACTATTCATTATTGCGTTGATGCCTGCAATAGTGGAGGAGACATTTTTTAGGGGAACCTTACAGCAGTTCTTTGTCCGTTGGTTTGGCAATCCTTGGGTGGGGATATTGGTTACAAGCATCCTGTTTAGTGCTATCCACTGGAGTTATTTTGGATTTCTTACCCGTGCCATGCTTGGGGTGGTGCTAGGACTATTGTTTTATTATGGAAAAAGTATCTGGCTGAATATTCTGGCGCACTTTCTTAACAATGCAGTAGCAGTTACGGCACTTTATATGGGTGCAATGAAGGGGAAACTCGCAAAAGATGCATTAGAAGACCATTATCCACTATGGTTGAGTGCGGCGGCGACTGTAATATTGGTTTACTTATTTATTTATTTTAAAACAATAAGTGATGCTGTCTTGACAAAGAAAGAATCCTCACTTCTACCCGATAAAATAGACTAATGAAAGAATGGCATCTGTTACTAAAAACACGTAGCATGGCAGAAGCGAGTATTGTGCAGGGATTGTTGGAAGAAAACAACATACCTGTTCAGATACTCAACAAATTGGACAGCAGTTACCTCAACTTCGGCGATATTGAGGTTTATGTACCTGTAACCCTAAAAGAACTGGCAAAAGGGCTGCTGGACAAAGGATTCTTAAACTAATTATGAGTTATGAATGAAATGATGAATGTTAAGGTATTATTCATTGTTTATTTACTTGCTTTTTTATACTCATAACTCATAACTCATAACTCATAACTTTTTTAATTTGGCTCTCAATCTTCAAGTTTTTAAAACACGCGCACTCACGGCGGTGATATTTGTGGCAGTGATGCTGGCAGGATTATTTTACGATCAGTGGAGCTTTCTTATTCTGTTTTCAGTGATACATTTTGGTTGCTGGATTGAATATCAACGCATCATTGCATTGATTGAACCTGAGTATAAAAAAACAACACCTTTTCATCGCAATGTGATTATGTTGTTGGGATGGTGTTTTGTATTGTTAAATACGAGCCGTACTTATCAGATCGGACACATTGCCGTAAAGGGAATTGGCTGGTATGGGCTACAACTCTGTACTATTTTGTTTTGTTTGAACGAAGTAGTGCTAAAGAAACAACTCAACCTGAAAGTAGTGAGTTATTCGTTGGCTGGGCTGGTATATATATCCCTTAGTTGGGGGCTGATGATGCAACTCTGGGGTATTTCTGCAAATTTAAATGACGGTATAACCACACCGGGCTATCTGTTGCCAATTATCCTAATTGCTTCTATCTGGATCAATGATACGATGGCTTATTTGGTGGGGTCATTCATCGGCAAAACGCCTCTTTCATCCATTTCCCCAAAGAAAACCATAGAAGGAACGGCTGGTGGGGCGGTATTGGCTGTGGTTGCCGTAACGCTTGGGTGTAAGTATTTATTTCACATTGATAATATAAAGCTATTACTGATTATTTCTGCAACGGCTGCGATTGTAGGCACTCTGGGCGATTTACTGGAGAGCAAGCTAAAGCGTATGGCAGGTATTAAAGATAGCGGGCAGATAATGCCCGGTCACGGCGGCTTCCTGGACAGATTTGATTCTTTATTGTTAGCAACGCCCTTTGTTTGGTTGCTGATAGAAGTATTGCGTTAAAAGCTAGATATTTTTGTGAAGTAATCTTCTATTTATTCATAAATAAATCTTTAAGAAATTTTGTTTTCTTGTCTAGGTCCCACTTGTCTGTAAATATTGAAAGATTACTGACATTTCTATTCTTGATGCCGAAAAGAAAGACATTGTCAATTGGCTCCCCATTATTTGTACCCAGTATTCTCCAGATAATAAAATTATTCGTGCTGTCTTGACTGAGTATTTCTCTATTGAGGTTGTGTTTTTCAATAAGGTATTTCGAATCCCACTCGTAATAAGCTTTCACAAACTCAAAGCCTTTTTTTGAGCCGTCTTGGTTAAATTCAAAACTAGTGAACGAGCCAAATGCAATTGCAATTCTAATAGAATCTTCGTTTACAAAGGATTGTTGTTTGCTGATGGAATTATAACGGGTCTTCTCCCATTTTCCAGGAATAGTGGCATTGCCGAATGGAAATACCATGTATTCTGTCTGGTTCTTATTTTCATTATAGTTTAAGCTTAGAAGTA
>Ga0214164_1002003_pt1 | contig 10965 bp, 10 predicted proteins | sample TroBogepilimnion_13_FD_153003 | JGI IMG/M metagenome (GOLD analysis project Ga0214164, IMG submission 153003) | Freshwater microbial communities from Trout Bog Lake, WI - Practice 03JUN2009 epilimnion v4 | ecosystem: Environmental > Aquatic > Freshwater > Lake > Epilimnion/Euphotic zone ...
GGATATACACGTTTGTTGGCATTCTGCACGCCACCTTGAATGAATATCCCATCCATATAGAAATGCTTACCACCCTTGCCATCGCCGGAATCTTCAGCAATAACCTGAAGTCCGGCGTTGTCAAAAGATAGAGTTTCCTTAAGGAACAAAGCCATTATTATAAGTTCCTATTACTTCTTTTTACCTGTTGGCTGACCTACTCCGCCTTCGATACCTTTAGTATTTAGGCTAGGCTTGTCACCACCGGCACCAACTGTCTTACCAGTCTCAGTACCTTTCTTCTCAGCTCCGTGACCATCAGCAGGTCCTTTTTGGTCCCAAACTTTCTTTTTGCCTGGAACATTTTTAAATTGTCCTGCATGAGGTAGGTCACCACGCTTCTTTGTGTACTCGTTGTTTGGAGCTTTGAACTGCTTTCCATCAGCAGCTTGCTCATTGCCTTGGCCACTTAGAATGTTTTCGTTAGTACCACCAAAGTCAGGTCCCTTGTCTAAGCTAACACTGTCTTTGTTTATTGTTGGCTCATCACCACCTGTACCAACTGTCTTGCCCTCGCCCTTAGCAGGCTCTTGGCTATAAATTTCGCCGATCTTGTCAACGTATTCTTTCATGATCTCTACGTCTGTCTTTTTGTAGCTTTCCATTTTACCTGAACCGCTTTTACCAGAACCAGACTTGCCTGAACCGCTCATTCCTGATCCACTTGCTTTAGCAGCTTCTTTGATGCCAGAGCCAGACTTACCAGAACCGCTCATGCCAGAACCGCTTTTGCCAGATCCACTCTTAGCAAAAGGATTAGCTGATTCCATGTTCATGCCTTCCATGTCATGCTCTTTATCTGCATCGTCCATGTCAAAGTCGCTTTCGCCATCCATGTCATCGCCATCGCCCATGTCGTCCATGCCATGCTCGTCGCCGGCTAGCATGCCTTTTAGCTCTTCTAATTGTGCACTTAAGTCATCAATTTTAGATTCAATTTCGTTGTGTTCAGCTTCTTCGCCGTCCATTTCGCCATCGTCACCAAATGTCTCTTCTTCGCCGTCCATGTCTGCCATATCGTCGTCAGTGCCAAACTCGTCGCCACCTTCCATGTCGTCCATGTCATCATCTTCACCTAGACCTTGGTCTTGTGCGGCGTCTTGCTCGCCTTGGATGCCTTGCACAAAGTCTTGGCTGGCGTTACCACCCATGTCTTCGTCCATTAGTGACTCATAAATGTCACGTGACTTCTCAACCACTAATTGGTGGAAAAGTTCTTTAGCTGCTTGTTCGTCTTCGTTGATGATGTGTTCAATCAACTGTTCGTATTTGTTCATTAAGAAACTCCTTTAATAAATTGGCTTTGTAAAGTTATTTACTAAACTACGCAGAAAACTATGTAATATGCGTGTTTTTTAAGGTTTTTTGATGGGATTTGTAATAAATCCGTTATAGACCCGGTATTGCGCCGGCTCCGCCCTCTGCTGCAGGGGCTGCATACTGACTTTGAATAGTTTCAAGTTTCTTTTCAAACTCAAATTTACGTACATCATTCGCCATTCTCAAGCGGTTTAGATGTGCTAAGGTCAATCTAGTTTTGCGTAGATCTCCCAGTTTCATGACGCTATTATCATCTTTTTCACTAGCATACCCGGGCTTTGCGGGCTCTGGCGATTCTAATAGATCTGTTATAAACATTATAGTATCCCTCTTTTTTTATTACGCAAAGTCTCGCTTATTTTGGCTCTAGTTTCTAGAGATACAGTATGCCCGCGTTTTGCATTAGATATTTTTAAATTTGTTTCGGCTGATCTATTTTGCTGAATCAGTGACATTTTGTACCTGGTTTCTTTAGAGTGTTTTCTTTTTGCAGATGCTATACTAATATTACGCTTTTGTTCTTCTGTTATTGTTCTTCCCTTAAGTGGAGAAGGTCTGCCTTTTGTTGTATTAGATATTTTTTGTTTAGTTTCATCGGTGACTTTGTATCCGATCATACCACCATCTAATCCATTTTCTAGTTTTATATTAGCCCATTCTTTTGATTCAATAATATTATTTTCAATTGAGAATTTAGTAGCGTATTCAACCAATTGGTCAATATCTGTAAATAACTGGCACCATATAGTAGTCACATCATCACCGTGCTTGTCAATATGTCGCTTCCAATGTGTTCCCGAACCATTATATCTCATAGGATCGCGAATGGTTTTACCAAAATACTTTAATCCGGTCTCATTGTGTTGTTTAATATACAACCAAGTTGGGTTAAACTGCATCATACAGTATTTATAGAGGAACCGGTATTATCCGCCTACTCCGGGTGCGCTTGCTGCAGGTCCTGCACCGCCTGTGGGCGAGCCTACCCCACCACCAGGGGCTCCAGTATCTAATGCACCACCAGCACCGCCCTCGGCACCGGGCTCGGGAGTGACATTTTCGAGATCGCTAGCCAGTCCACCAGGAGTAACACCCACGTTACGCAAATTGGCCTGCCCTGGGCTGGCTTCTTCGCTTTTGCCTTTTTCTTCAGCCCACATCATCTCGTTCTCGCTCATTTCCATCTCGCTCATGCCCAAATAACGTTTCATTAGGAAACGCTTTGAGAAATAAGGATACTGTTCCAGTTGTGTAAACACACCAATCTTGGCAGCATCAATGTCGGCTTGTCTGTAGCTGGCAAAGTTCTGCGGCATATTAAAGCGCAGGTCAAAGATTTGTCCGTCGATGTTGATACCACGCCAGCGCATGAACATCTTGAATTCAGCATCCAGCTTGTCTACAATCATTGACTGTAAACGTGTACAATATTGATTAAAACGCCATTCTTGAATGAGTGCAGTGCCCACTTTGCCATCGCTCACTGTGGTTGTTCCGTCATCGGCACCGGTAGGCAAATAGCTTGAGGGAATACGCAAACCACGGAATAACTTGTTAGTAAAGAACTTTAAGTCTGTGATCTCGCCCAAGTTTTGTCCACCAGGCAATATCTCCACGCTGGATCCGCGCCCATCGGCAGTTTGTGGGAAGAAAAAGTCTTCGTTCGTGCTCAATGGATTGTATGTGGCATCCATCATGTTGACGCCACTTTGTGTTTGTGTGGGAATTCTACGCTGACTTATCTCGTTCTTGATACGCTCAATAAACGCCATGGCCATGTGTGTGGGCATGTTGCCCACATCAATTTTAAACATACGACGCTCAGGCGCACGTTGTACACGATAGATAATAATAGCATCTTCAAGCAATTCTTTTTGTTTGAACACTTTGAAAATGTTTTCTAATACACTGTTACCAAATGGCCAAAACACATCCAAGCCCTCAGTGAGGCTCAAATGCACAATGTGTTCGGCATTGACCACTGCTTCGTTTTGTGCATGACTAAATCGAGATCCGCCACTATAAGGAGTTCTTGGTTGCACATAACTGCCACTGGGTCCACCCACTTGCGGGTGGTTGGTAAACGTATCACTGGTGCTGACTGCAGTGACTGTTAGATTTTGAAAGTTGGGGTTGATGTCTTTGATCACGTACTGCTCGGGCTTTTTGCCCTCACTCTCGTTCACAATCACTTTGGTAACTTTACTCATCTCAACCCAAAACATCTTGAATGTTTCAGGATCACGAATAAACACTTGGTCTCCGTACTTGATGGTGTTGCGCACAATCTTGAAGATACGCTTGTTTAATTCGTTTAAGTTAACCCACTGTTGCAGTTGCTCTTTAATGATCTTGACTTCGTTGTCGGTGGGCTTTTCGTGAAAGTGTAAATCAAATGCGCTGAGGTTTTCTTCGTTTTTCTGCGAACAAAATTCAGCTAGAATATCTAGTGCTGCATTGACTTCACTGTCCATGTCCATTTGTTCGTATTGATTGTAACGTTCAACGCGATTGGGATGCCCAATGTACACTTCTGGTAACGAACTTGCCATGTTGCGATAGGCAGGATTTACCTGTGAGTTTCCAGGACTGCCAATTGGGCTGACTTGACCCTGTATGTTACCGGTTTTAAAATATTTTTTCCAGCTGCCACCAGTTTTTGGAGTGTTATTTTGTGTTGCCATTAATAGTTTATCCCTGTAGCTTATTTACCATTGCACTACATGCTTACATTAAGAAGTTTCTTACTGGTATCGTTGCCGTCTCGGAGATGACCGATCATTTCGTCAAATTTGCCCAAGAGCTCGTTGTGTTTTTCATCATCGTTACTATCACCGTTCAAAAATTTATCAAATGCAGCTTTATTAGCAGCGGTTTGTTTGAACATGTTTTCTTCTTCTTTATCGTATTGCTTTTTCATTTCAGGATTGTCACGGGCCATTTTTTCGGCAGCATCTACCAGCGCTTGTATGGCATCTAGGGTCTTTTGATTCACATTTGTTTGTACAGCAATTGAGTTGTTGCGCCCCGATGCCTCGTCCATTAAAAACTTACTAGTTGCTTGCAGTTCGGCATACGATGCCATTTGCGCTTCCATGGACTTTTTGTCAATGTCATTTGTATTTGGTATGTTTTTCATCGACGCAATACTTGCTTGTGCAAAAGAAATCAAATTATCTTTGCTATAAGCATTTGATTCCAACATGTTTTGCATTGAAGAGTCAGACATATTTTTTACTGAATCAATACTGGATTGTGCCAATGTTGCAATATTTTTGTTGTTGTCAGAGGTTGAATCAAACATGCCCTTCATGTTGGCAATACTGGACTCAGATAGTTTTGCAATATCTGCTTGAGCACCAGTAATCAATTTCAAACTGTTTTCTTGTGCTGCAACAGTGTTGTTTAGTATTTCTGTTTGAGCATTATCTTTTTTACTACCCGAAATATCTTGTAATGTTACCGGTATTGTTTTACCATCAGGCAACGGCACAGCTGCTTCGGGCCCGGATTCGCCAAATATGTTCAGCTTGCCCGGTGTTGCTAGTCCGCCTAAGGCATGTTGAGCTGCGTTTTCTTCAAAGAATTCTTTGTAAGCACCTAATCCAGCACCAATTATTCCTCCAGTCACTGCACCAATTGCTGTACCAATTACTGGAACCATGCTACCAATAGCGCCGCCAGCTACTGCATACCCTCCGGCATCTATTGCGATATTTTTTAATTTTTCGTCAGTAACGTCTTCTTTGCCTTTAGCAGCCCCCGGCACTCGTCCAGCGGCTAAATCGTTAATGGCATTGATTCCTTTCTCAAATGCCTTTACCGTCTGCTCCATTGTTTTGGCCAACAATGTAGCATAATCACCAAGATGTGATCCAGCCAACTGTTCCATGGTCACAGCCGCACGTTGCGCTGCTTCGTTTACTTTTGCAAATCCTTGTTCGACACTGCCGGTGGTATTTGCTAAACTAGCTTGTGCTTCTGTTGCCTTTTTAGATTTTTCGGCTGCATCAGGGTCGTATTGATATGCCTTGAAGGCATTTTGCATTTGTGCCATGCCACTGACAACACCATCAACTGCACCGCCAAATAACACCGCTTGGTCTGTGGCATTCTCACCGTGATCTTTCATGGCCTTACTGGCCTCGCCTAAGTTCTTTTGTGTCTCTACCGCCATGTTGGCATTGCCTGCATTGACTTCTCCAGCAGTTTTATTAATCATGTCCATGATGTCTTTGTTGCCGGCGATAATAGGATCAGTAACTGGTCCTCCTGCCAACACCTGCGTCAATGCCTGTTGCAATTTTGGACCCATCTCTGGTCCCATGGCCATCATTGCTGCATAACTGGATTTGTAGGCTTCTTGTTGTTTAGCATCCAGCTTGCCCATCAATGCACCGCGCAGACTTTCTTGGCGTGCTTTGTCCATTAGTTTTTTAGCATCTTGTCCTGTAATGTCGCTAATGACTTTTAAGTTAGCAGCATATTCTCTGGTGCCACGTGCCAATTCTTCAGGTGTGATATTTTTAAGATCTCGTCCTGTGGCCTTGATTTGTGCCATGTATTGACTTTGAATTTCCATTTGCTCTTGGTAACTATAGCCCATGGCCAACAACTCGTTTCTTATGCTGGCACCACTTTTGCCCACAGTGGTAGCAAGTCCTTTTGCACCTTTGGCCATTAAGGCTGCACCTTCGCCCTGTGTCAAACCTGCGGCTCTAAATTCATCCGCCGAGCCCTTGGCAGCATTTGCTACCAGTTCCAAACTCAGCCCGGCGTCGTTGGCCATGGTGCGCATTTCCATCATGCCACCGGCAAAACTTGCACCACTCTTGGTGTATTGATCTAATGCCCTAGTCGACTTCTCAAATTCTTTTGCCATGATCTCGTTGGCAATGTGCAAGAATTGAGCGGCCAGATCAATAGCAGCTTTAGCAGCTCGATCCAATCCTTCAGCAAAACTACCCAAGCCCGGGACCGCACCCAACAATCCGGTAGTTAAATCAACAGCACCTTTTGCTATTGTTGCCCCAGCATCAATATAAGTGTCAACTAAGCCTTTAGCAGCTCGTATGGGATCCTGCGACATTTCTGTGGCCATGGTGGCCATTTGTACACCAACGCTTAGTGCAGTTTTGCCCAAACTGCCCACTGTAGTAGTCAATGAACCAAATGACTGCACTCCGGCTTGCCAAGCCCTTTCCCCGGCTGCTGACATTTTTGCCTTTGCATCTTCCCACTTCTTGGCTCGATCTTGCGCCTTTTGTTCCTCGGCACTGAGTTCGCGACGCATGTTGTTGCCGTCCTTGAGCAACTTGGCCTCGCGTTCGCGTTCTTGTGAAACCTTTTTTTCTTCTTGTCGCTTGGTTTTTTCGCTTTTGTTGACTGCATCAATCAATCGCAACAAGGTTTCCTCAGTGGCGAAGTTGTCGGCTTCGATCTCGCCAATGTTGGGAACTTTGATTTTTACTTTGGCCATGGGGTTTTATCCAATAAATAATACTATACATATATTTATGGAGTTCAAAACCAATGCAAACTACATCACCAAATCCGTTATCTCGACATTTTAGACAACCAGCAATTCATTTGAAGTTGCCCAGTGGCGGTAAATTCTATCCCGACGGAGCATTGAATTTGCCAGTTACCGGGGCTATACCAGTGTATCCCATGACTGTGAAAGACGAGCTGACACTAAAAACGCCCGATGCACTGCTCACTGGAGTGGGCATGGTGGATGTGGTAAAAAGTTGTTGTCCCAATATACTTGATCCCTGGAGCATGCCCACTATCGACATTGATCCAGTGTTTATTGCTATTAGAATTGCCAGTTACGGACACGGCATGGATATCACTGCCAATTGCCCGCATTGCAACACCAAAAATGAATACAAGGTGGATTTGCGTGTGATCACCGACAATATACAACGTGCCAACTTTGATTCCCCGGTTGAAATTGACGGGTTGATGTTTAGATTCAAGCCACAACAGTACCGAAACATTAACCAAAACAACATTATAACTTTTGAAGAACAACGTATAGTAGACAACATTGTGTTGAACGAGGCACTGCCGCAAGAAGAAAAAATCAAGCAGTTCAATCAAAGTTTTGAGAAATTGCGAGAATTGAATATTGAGGCAGTGGCCAATTCTATTTTAGACATCACCACCGAGGACGACACCAAGGTTGCAGACCGAGCACAAATCACCGAGTTTTTGGGTTCGTGTAGTAGACAAATCTACAACCAGATTAAAGCCACAGTGGAAAAACTGGTCAATGACAATCGAATCGAGCCACTCAAACTCACATGCGAAAATGATGAATGCTTGAAGGAATACACCTCGGCACTGACGTTCGATCAATCAAATTTTTTCGAATGAGGCTTTTGGCTTTAAAGACCAACGAGGAAATCACAGAATTAATTGATCGACTCGAACGAGAGTCAAAAGCCTTAAAAGAAGAAATATTGCGAGCTTGTTGGTACATGCGTGGTGGATTGACCTATGCCGAGGGCATGGATCTAGGCAATGAAGAACGTGAAATAATTGCCAAGATCATCAAGGACAACATGGAAGCTACAAAAAAATCAGGCATGCCATTCTTTTAATATGAAAACTCTTGTACTAATAGCACTATATGAAGAAGCCCCAGACATGTACAACTTGCCGTTTGTATTTTATACCGGTGTTGGCAAAGTTAATGCAGCTGCAAGGACTGCACAACTGATTGAACGATACCGCCCCCAGCAGGTGATCAACTTTGGCACTGCCGGCGGCATAACCCAAGGACCCGGACTATACAGTATAAAAAGATTTGTGCAACGAGATATGAATTGTTCAGGCTTGGGATTCGCAAAGGGACAAACGCCCTACGATGACATTAACGAGATAGTATTTGGTGAGGGGCTAACTTGTAGTACCGGAGATGATTTTGTTGAAAACCCAGTGCTAGATATACCAGCAGATGTAGTTGATATGGAAGCCTATGCTATAGCCAAGGTATGCCATTTAAACAAAGTTGATTTTTCTTGTTACAAATACATAACTGATCGAGCTGATTCAACTGCATCACTTGATTGGCAATCACAAGCTGCTAAAGGACAAGATCATTATTTGTTTACTTTAAAAGAGTTATCAGTATATTGAGATCTCTAACGAGATCTGTTGTTTCGCTTCTCAGCTCACAACATTGTTTTCTTTAATTGATGATCGACTAAGAGCGAAGCGATTAGCAGTTTCATGTAGATTAATCTAGTCAGACGGAACCATTTACAGGTTCCGCCTAGTCTGCTTCATGTGAGTATCACTAGCCAAGACATTGGAAGTAGGTATTTTTTATACACCGTATGCTAATGGGCTCTGTGCTTTCCCAACCTACCACGACTCGCTTACTAGCGTCTTAAACCTCGTTCCTAGCGTTTAAGTTTTCTTAGCCGGTGTTTTTGTATGCTAACATGTCATACTATATCAATGCGTCGGGCGTATATTTTCTACCCTCAGACTCACTTCCGATTTTTCAGGATAGTGGGATGAACCCACGGGAGTGCCTCAATATGTCACGTGTCCGGTTTATTCCCCGGTTTTTCCACAGCAGTATTTCGACCGGCCTGCCAACCTTATGTGTTAGTAATTAAAGTTTGTTTATTATATGGGAGCCATGGACACGAACAGAAATCTGTCCGTTATAATAATCTGTAGATTCTAATACTCTGTTAGTGAATTGTTCACGAGCTTCAATGTAACTACATTCAGCCTTGCTCTTGCAATAGTAAAGTATTTCTCTGGTAAAGTTTTCGGTGCCATGAGTTTCAACGTCTCGATTTAATTGATCGTTTGAGCCATAATATGTAAGCCAATCAGAATCTACTTTACTGCGTATCTTCTTTTTCTTCTTTGTGCCGTTTTTGAGTTTTACTGTTCGATAAGTGGTTTTTGCGAATTTTGCTAGTTTTTTGCCTATGTACTTTTTGCCAGATAGATTATTTGTAATAAGGTAAACAAATCCCACAGTTTCCTCTGGGAGTTCGTTTACGGGGGTGCCTTGATAAAGCCATGTCATGTAATATAGTTATCATCTGTAGTCGAAGTTACAATAAAATGTTATTTCTTCTATGCAGGAGTTTGGTTTTGTGTTCAATGAATAATTGATAAAATCTGTTATTTGGGATAAATCGATACCGTTTCCAGTCCAATTTGGCCTACTACGGCTTAATTCTGTGTCTAAACGATCTAATGTGATCAATGTCGTTTTAAACTTTACTTGATTTTCTTTGAATGCTTGAGTACCCTGCTTACTGGCATGGGATAATGCTGCTTTTGCTACTCGATAAGTCTCGAATCGGGGCTCTGGGCATATAATGGTTTTCTCGCCCACAGAGCCTATATTAAATATGTATCCTGATTTTTCTGTATTTTTCCAAGCATCGTATACATCAAAATAAACCTGTGATTGAGCAAAATTTGCCCATGCCTCTTGTGGTGGGCCGTCAAATGCATTATTGACGAACACATCATAATCCAAGCTCATTTGTGCAATATCTCGTGTATTTTTTGTAATATCAATGTTGTCTGCACGACTGATGCTAGTAGCACCCAATGATTCTACAATGTGTCGACCCAATCCCCTGTTACCACCAGTTATCAATATCTTCATCTTTTGGATCCTCCTTGATCCCAAACTTTTTGTAATTTACTGCCACATGTCATGGCACACTCGAATAATCTATTGTTGTTATTAAAACTTTTCACTAAGTCTCGCCACATCTTATTATCAAATATCTCTTGTAAACTTTTTTTATTGATATTTAGATTGTCTAATCCGTATTGTTCTAAAAACTCTCTAACTTGATTTTTGCCATTAACAGTACTCAACGCATTTGCTCCAGGCAAGTGCCCTGGCTCGTAAAACCTAGCATCATACAAGTTATGATTAAAAAAGTTACAGGGTAACACTAGTCCTTCTGAATTTATTGCAACTTTTTTGCCCAATAACGCATCACACCTTATCTCAGTAGTTTTAAAATACTCGCTCATATCGGTATACTGTTTTTTTAATTCGGGCAAAAACAACATACTTGAGTTACGATACTCTGCGTCAGTTGGAGGGGCTAACCCCCCGGGCCAACTATCTAATTCGTCTAAAGTACTGTGATTAAAAAATCTTCCAGTTTTACGAATCAACACGTTAAAGAAACCTAATTCTTGTCCCAGTCGCTTTACTTCATTGACTTGGTGCTGATTGTGGTTGAACACAATAAAATTCCATTGTGCTCTTCCGCCGGCTTTAATATAAGCACTGGCATTAGTTATTACTTTGTTGTATTTTACATTCTTTCTATACAAATGTAAAGTATCTTCTAGTCCATCAATTCCAAAATCAATTTGGCCATACCCGTTCATTATATGTGCTATTTCTTGCCAATAGTCAGCATTGTGTACACCGCCATTGGTGTGAAAGTATAACCACAATGTGGGATTTTTACTTCTAAAGTCCCTTAGTATGTCTAAGAATTCGGGGTGCATGATGGGATCACCGTAGCTACCACAAAAGAATATTTGTCTTAGCCTGTTACATAATTCTAGAGTAAACGCTAAGTCAATGGCGCT